>Ga0315312_1000128_pt1 | contig 122569 bp, 145 predicted proteins | sample TDP7_MG_FD_203629 | JGI IMG/M metagenome (GOLD analysis project Ga0315312, IMG submission 203629) | Freshwater sediment microbial communities from Lake Towuti, South Sulawesi, Indonesia - TDP7 | ecosystem: Environmental > Aquatic > Freshwater > Lake > Sediment | place: Indonesia: South...
CTTTGCCTTTGACGTGTTCGGCACCAGCGAAAACGAAGTGAAAGAAGACAAAACTGCACCTGAAGAAGAGATGTAAATGCTAAAAAGAAAGGAAAATAAAAGAACTGCTTCGAATCTGAAGTGGGAATATGTATTACTACTTATATAACGTTTATAAACTATCAAATAATAATGCATAAATGCATGCATGCAATAATGTATAAATGCCGAGGAGAGGAAAATGAAAGATTCGCAGATTTTAGAAATTCTCAAGAAATCTGAAGGAGACAGTAAGTGGGTTAGTGAGGAATATGATAAACTTCGAACCAAGTATGAGGGAAAAGTGTTTGCAGTAAAGAACAAGACTGTTCTTTCACATGCCGATACAGTAGAGGAGCTTGTAGAGAAACTAGAAAATATGGGTGAGAGTATAGGGTTCTTACTTATAGAAACAATCCCTCCAAGAGATTTGTCTTTCATCCTTTAGAGGATAGGTTTTGCCTAGAATACGTTGTACGATTAGGGCTTTGATAGGTAGAAGACCTTTTCCTTTTGTTACTTTTTTCTTAAGGACATCTCATATTTCTAAGCCAGTAGACGCTCTAATTGATACTGGGAGCCCATTCACCGTTTTATCAACAAATGATATTTTAAGCACAAGAATGCCTATCACTAAAATGCAATCAGGCGAGACTGTGTCCTTGGCAGGATATCGCTTTTTCAATCATCCAATCAGGGATGCCACCATGAACTTCAGAACGGAATCGGATGAGCTTTTTAAGGTGAATCTACCAACAATAGGTTCATTGATTCCGACAAAGATTGACAAAAAAACGATGGATGAGGTCAAGTATATTCCTAGCATAATAGGAAACGATTTTTTAGAAAACCAAAAGCTTGCTTTATATTTCAACCCAAGTGCTCGAGTAGTGTATCTCGAATATTAATAATGCAACTTTAAAATGAGAAAAGAAGTCTTGAATGCACTGAACTCAGAGCCAGTTCATGCCTTGACTTATTAGAAGTAAATATAATATTAAACCTCATTTTGCAACAACTCAAAGAAGCCTAAACCTTAATTTGCAACACAAACCTCATCTACGCAACAGAACCCGCCAAACAAACCATACAACGGAGACAGTACGTATCCAAAACCAGACTAGTAGTCTAGCCCCAAAGTTCTCAACAATATATAAGCAACAACAAAATAAATACCAGCGTTCCCACTCACCAGAAGGCATTAAGCCCTTGTCAACAAAACTGGAAAAACTATTAACCATATTAAGCGACAACGTGTGGCACAACATAGACGAAACAGCAAAAACACTAGAAATCTCACAAGACAAACTCCCACAAATAATCACATTCCTAACAGAAACAGAACTAATACAGCACAACCCAGCAACAAACCAGATAAAGCTAAGTCAAAACTGGAAAACACTACTCATAAACCAAAAACAAACAAACCCAGAAACACAAACCGCCAACACAGAAACAACAGCAGTCGGCACAATAATAATCTCACCACAAAAAACCCTCATAATCCAATGCACACGCATAACAAACCTAACAGACAACAGCCTAGAACTAGAAATCCGCATAAACAAAAGACTAAACGAAATAGCCATAAACAAAATCAAATAAACAACGCATCTCTAAAGTCAAGGGTCTCCCAGACTAAACATTTCATTTTTCCCATCGACTATCAACTTAGCTTTTGCTATAAAATTCATTCCAAGCAATATCTTCACCGGCGCCGGGTCTGGAATTTTATGCACGACGACCGGAAGCATATCAGCTTTGATGCCAGCAACTTCTATTCCCTTCAGAATCCTAACTGGAGTTTCTATGATCCCCGAAGCCGTAACCAAAGTCGCCCTTGGATACTCTCGGTTCACTTCAAGCTCTAAAAGATCAGCAATTTCCAGGTGGAATAACCGTAAAAGCTGCTCCAGTGTCAATTATAGCATTTTCGAAAACGCTAATCTTTCTACCAACAAGTCTCACTCTAACTAAAAGCCGCCTAGCTTCAATTTTCATGTATTCACCTAAAATAGAAACTCGTACTTCTTTTCTTTCTCGGTGAGCACGTAGAAAATATAAACTCCATCCAAACCTTTCCGTTTAATTTTCCTCACTAACTCCTCATGACTTTCAGAAACCGCCACAACTTCTCTTCCCTTTACACCCACCCATTTCCCCGCAAACTTCTTCTTTACCCCATCCAAGAAAATCTGTTCAGATTCCATAAACTACCCCAAAATAAAATACTTCTGCAAGTTTAAATAGTTTTATTAAGCAACCTTCGAATAAACAAAATCAAATAGACATCAAATCATTCGCTTTACGCAAAACCTTAACCAGTTCACGCCCCTTATCCGAAGTCTTGTATAAGACCACGCTTCCAGGATTAGAACCCACACGCTCAATTAAACCAGCATCCAACAACTCCTGCAAATAACGATTAAACCGCATAAAATTCAAATTACAATGATACATAAGCCTAGTCTTATTCGCACCCCCAAAAGCCTCGCTAAGAATATCGCAAATAACTTCAATACGGCTCCTCCTGCGCCTAGTCCTCTCCATTTCATCCCAACTCTCAAACACAAACAACAATAATAAATAATAATAAACCTAATAAAACTAACTGCACACAATCTTCTAGAAAAAAGTTCTAAAAAATAACCTCAGAAGACATTTAAACCAACATCACATAAAATTTAAAGAAAAAGATTCTTAGCCAAACTACTACTTCACAAGAGCCTTTAAACCTTTATACGTCTTCAAAAACTCCTTACCCTTATCAGTAATCTCAAATAACCCGTGATTAGGGTTGACATCTCCAGCGACCATACAGAGAAGTTCGTTCCCGAGCAGAAAATCCAAATAATTGTGTAACTGTTTAAAACTCATATTACAACGATACATCAGATAGGTTTTCCTAGCCCCGCCATAGGAAGCTTCTAAAATGTCTGCAGTAATATCCAAACGTCCACGATGGCTATTACCAATGCGTCGCTTAGTTTGAGCCAACAAGCCTACCAACACATCCCTTAAAAATGCGGCTAAAGCCCCCTTCTCCCAAAGAATACTAATTAAAACACCAATTTAAACATTCTGAAATGCGAAACCTTTACAGAAAAATATGGAAAAAACAAAATAAAGAAAAACTTGTTTTTGCCCTAAGCTATTGCAGTTTTTTTAAAATCTTTTCACAGTCAGCATCTTTCTCTAGGAAAATGCTTATTTTATTTTCGCCAACAGTTAAAGAAAGCACTTTGACGCCTTTGCCTTCAACAACTATGTCCTTGACTGCGCCTAAATCGAAAAGCTTAGAAAGTTCTTCACCTGCGTCCAGGGCTGAAGATGAAATAATGGCGTAGTCAATTATTTTTGTTTGATCTTTAAGTTCTATTGCTGCAGAAGTGGAGTTTCTGAGAATATAGCCTACAACACCATCGTACGTCTTAATTTCCTCAAGTTTTGCCCGTAAATTGTTCACAGAAATAGTCTCCTCAACAGTTACAGGTTCAGCCACGGCTGCAACTTCTTGAAAACTCCTTTTTTTCTTAACCATAATGCATGGCCTCCATCACTCAATTATTGGTTTAGCCCTCACGAGTTCGCCTTTCTTAATTTCAAGGGCAAGCTGTAGCTTTTCAGGCATTTGTATGATGCCTTTCCCTTCATATTTTGAATCTTTGATGGTTTTGACCTTACATCGCATCGTTTTTCCATCAAAGGTTCCGATTTCAACTTCCTCGATTTTGCTACCCTCATAGAGCTCTTCCCATTGTAATAGTATTTCACTGTCGATGCGAACAGTGTCAGATGGAACCAATAAACCACCGATGTTTTCAACTATAAGCTGGTTTACAGGAGGCTCCGAAAGCAAGGGTTCATGCTTAGTTTCAGCCTCTACTGTTTCTTCAGGCTCTTCCATCACGGTTTCTTCAACAGGCTCCGCCACAGGTTCAGGCTTTTCAAGTTCCTCATCCATTGGAATCTTGGGTTGATGCTTTGTTTTGGTTAAAGGTGACTTGCTTTTGAGGGGAGTAGTGCAGATTTTCTCCAGCAACCGTAGAACAGTTGGAATTAGGACTCTGGTTACGGTGTTTACATAGTTCATATCTGCTTTTCTTGAAGTAACTGTGACAAAGTAAAGATCATTCAGCCAAGAAACACTTACTCTACCATTACTGCCCTCAATGGTTATGCATTCAACACCGCCAATCGCATCGGCTTTTTTAAATATGCCGTCAAAGGCATCTACAACATGCACCATCGTCTTTTTGGAAGTGTTTTCGTCTCCAACTATTATTTCACCGTCTTTTCTGAACATGAAGGTGTTAGTTATGTCTGGGCACACGTTTCGAATTTCGTTTAAGGCGTTTTTTAGGGCAAAGGTGTAGCCTTCATTATCCATAACTTTCACTTCCACAATGTTGTTATTTTATGATATTTTGAAGAGTATACGCTCAGGGACGCCGTCGTTTTCTACGACTAGATACTTTAGACCTTCAGTGTCCCCAAGCTGGTCCAGCCATTTCAGTGCTTCGCGGGTCTTCTGTAAAACCAAAAGCCTTTCTTGATGGCTTCTTACAACTTCTTCTATTGCTGTTAGTTCATGGAATGGATTGGCATCTAACACTATGCTTAGGTTGCCTATTGTGATTTCGCCAAGGCTTTCGGTTGAAGCCTTCTTGCCCGCCAGTTTCATGACAACTTCACGGATTTTCTTGGACTTTTCAGCTAGGGCTCTGATATCGTCTAATCGGCGCAGATACTCGCCTAACATGCTTTTGGTGTCGGATATTTCCTTTTCTAGGATTTCAGCTATCTCTTCTGCTGAAGTGTATTCTTTTATTTCTACTACCATTTTTTAGTACCTCCAAAGAGGAAACAATAGGGAAATTAAGAGAGGCTTTACCTAACCCTACCCCATTTTCAAGGAGTATCGTTGTAGCGCTATGGATTGGCGTTGCCGATCCATGGGTATTGAGTATTTTGAGTCACTATAGTAATCTTGTATGGGAGATCTGCAGCCCAATCAACAGAGTTGACATTCATTACTTTAAGGGTCACACTGTTTCCTTTTGCAACAGAGTATGTAACGCTTGACGTTATTGCAGTTCCGTTACTACGGTAACAAGTTGTAATTTTATCGTCTACTCTTGCGCCAGTAAACACTACGTCTGACTTTATTGCCATGGTGATGTTTATGTAGTTACTGCCCCATTCTTGGCCTGTAAATGAAATTTCTTCTATTTTCATGAATAGTCCTGGTAGTGCTCCCATCCATACTGCTACAGCTATGCTGACAGCGACTGTCACCGCAATAAGTATAATTGATGCAACCACGGGGCTTAGGGCTTTCTTACTCTTCAATATTTTCATTTTCTTTTTATCCCTCCTTTGGGTTATCGAGTATGTTAGAGGAGACAAGGCATTTAAATCTTACGACTTAATACACCATATTAATCATTTGTAAAACGAAACTACAAAAAACCAAAAACAAACTCTTAGCCTAACATCTAAAAAACCATCAAAAAGGAAACTGTACAACAGCGGCGCGACATTACGCTTTAAAGGCTTAAACGCCTAATTTATCAAAAAATTCCAGTAAAAGCCTAGCGACTTTGTCGCCGAACTTTGTTTTAACATAGTACTTCTTTAGGGGGTCAATGCGTTCGCCTTTAGCCAAGCCCAAATCCGCAATCTCAATCATCCTAGCCCTAAAAGTACCATCGCTGAGGGTTAAACCATTCTCACGCATAAACTCTTTTGCTTCCTTCCATTTACCGCGATTCATGTGAAGCAGGAAAATGCAGTCTATGGCGTGATCTTTCTCAAGCATAGCCTTGATAACCGCAAATTTAGGGTCTGTTAGGATGCGTTTAATCTTCTCCTCTTCTCCGCTTTTAGTCATATACATTCAACCTACTGTTTCTGCCTTCTGATTATAGCTTGATCTCTTTAAAAGATTTAACCTATATTACGATTCGTGACATACTATAGGGGAAAACAGTTTTAGTTTTGAGTATTATTTTTGCCTTTGGTATGAAGGTTCCGCATGTTTTGTTTGGCAGGCCCACCCCTACGCAACCAAAATGAGAGATAGGCTGAAATAAGACTAAAACAGAAAAAGAGGGGATTTTGCAGGAGATATCCACTACAGCGTCTGGTACGATTTATGGCTGATTATTCCGCTTAACATTATAATGGATGGTGTTTTGTTTACGTTTCCAGAAATGTGCATAGGCTTAGGTTTTATCCTTTGCTGATTTGACTAGTCAAAAGAAAATTTTATTGTGCGCCATTATTCATCTGGATGGAATTTCCAGAATAGTTTATAAGCAACCGTCCGTGAGTCTAAACATGGATGAAGGTACAAAAGACTGCATGCCCAGCGAGTAACGTGGTCTCCAGAGGAGGCAACGTCCGCGCAACAAAATTAACGGCATGCGACACCGGACCTTAAATCTTTTAATGCAGTATGTCATAAAATGCCAAAAGTTTTAAATGAAAGAATTGGTTTTAATTTCTTCCATATGGTAAAGAAAGTTACCAATCACTTCTTTCGAATACTCGCCCTTTATAGAACAGATTATGCATTAACTCTGCATATACGGGCAATGGCCAAAAAACTTAACGTAAGCCACGTAACCCTCTTACCCTATTTAAGACAACAGGAAAAAGAAAAAATTCTCCTCTCAAAAAAGGTGGGGAAAAATAAAGAGTACCTCCTAAACCCAAACAACAGTCTAACAAAGCACTACCTTACAATAACAGAAGAACTCATAACAATCGACTATCTAAACAAAAACTTCCCGATAAAGAAAATCTCAGACGCCATTTCAAATTTGAATTTAACAGGACCATTGATTCTTTTTGGCAGCTATGCCAAAAATTACGCAACTGAAGCAAGCGATATAGACTTATTTCACCTCGGCAAACTCGAACAAGACAAGCTTTCTGAAATTAAAAAACAAGGGAAGATATATGGAAAAGAAATTAACATCAAAGCGTCCAACATTGAAAATTTCGCCGAGGGCCTGCTAACAGGCGATATTTTAATAAAAGAAATAGTCCAAAATCACATCATACTATTCAACCCAGCCCCATTCGTCAACCTCTTATGGAGGCAATACAGTGAAAGATAAAACAATACTTTGGTGTTTAAAACGAAAGAAAGGCATCAGAGTAATTCAACCTAACGAAAACCTCACAAACGCTTACCTCAAAAAGGCAATAAGCGCGTTAAACACAATGAACGTAGCCCTTCAAATTAAGGAAACAGAATGGATCACAACAACCGCCTACTACGCAAGATACTTCGCACTATACGCTCTCCTAATGAAAATGGGCATCAAATCAGAAATCCACGACTGTAGCATCGCCATAGCCAAAATGCTAGCAGAAAAAGGAATATTAAGCGAAAACTTGGTCAACGACATTGCAACATCCAAGCAAATCAGAATAGACACTCAATACTACGTGGAAAGAGAACTTAACCAAACAGAAATAAAAAGAAATGTTGAAAATGCCAGAAAATTTGTACTTGAAGTTGAAAAAGTAATAGAAAACCTAACACATCACCAAATTGAAACCATAAGACACTATATAGGAAAACTCCAGACATTTACAACACCCAAATAATCTTCAAAACTAATAGAAAAAAGGGGTTTTGCGGGAGAAATCTCCATTTCGGCGTCTGATACGATTTATGACTTATTATTTCGTTTTATAGCTTAGTGGCTGTGACTTATTTCCGTTTTCTGAAATATACTATCTAGAACTTGGAATTGGTTCTCTTGTTGAACAATCAAAAATTTCTTTTGTTCAACAAATCTAGCGCTAAAAAATTAAAAAATCGCTCATTCAACACAATCAATTCCTCTCAAATTATAGGTAATCAGAAAACCCATTAAGTCTGCTCGCAATTTCATAATGATTATGGAAAACAGAAAACTTGACTCTAAAATTTATGTGAGGAAAGCTCGCCCTTCTGACCGTGATGCAGTATTCAAGTTCTGCATGAAAACGTGGAGTTGGGGCGATTACATACCAAAGGTTTGGGATAAATGGCTTAAAGAGAAAAATGGCAGAGTGTTCGTCGCCACCATAAACGGAGTGCCCATTGGAATCTCTTATCTAAGCATAGACAAACCACATGAAGTGTGGCTGGGCGGGGCAAGGACAGACCCAAATTATAGGCGAATGGGAGTCGCCACAGCTATAACCAAAAAATGTTTGGAATACGCTAAGCGGAAAACTGCAAAAGTGGCGAGACTCGTAACAGAATCAGATAACATAGCCGCCCAAGCGGTAGCCCAAAAGCTCGGATTCAAACCAATAGCAGAATTCGTTGAAATGACAACAGAAAACATAACAGATGAAAACAGCAAAAAGTCAAGATGGGCAGAAAAAACCGAAACAGAAGCATTATGGGATTATATCCAAACTTCAGAAACTTACCGCAAAGCAGCAGGATTATACACTGTCCTATTTCATTGGTTTTCGCTGGAAAAACACGACCTCAAACGATTTGTTAAACAACGAAAAGCAATATTGCACTTAAGCGAAAGAGGCGAAATAGACGGTTTAACGCTGATTGATGACACAACAGCCCGAGAATGGCATGAAAACACCATGCAAACATGCATGATAAACGGCGATTACAACGCAGTGTTTGACATGATAAAATTTCTTAAAAACCATTGCCATGCTTTAGACGTCAAAAAGATTTACGGATTCACATGCAACCACAAACCAATAACCACAGCCTTAGAAAAGATTAGTTTTGAACAGCCAGACTCGATAGAAATAATTTATGAAAAGAAAATATAGCTGAAGTCAAAAAGAAACGTGCCGGATAAAGGTTTCAGCATACGCTACAGCATACTCCTAGTTTGATAGGCAAATCCCTCAGAGTCCACCCATAACTCCCAATGCAATTTTAAAGGAAGGTTTAAATAAAATATGGTTTATTTCGTAGTTAGCTTCAAACAATGTAATGGATGGCAGTAAATGACAGAGGAATTCCGCCACATACTTCGAATAATAGACAAAGATGTAGATGGCACCCTAAAAGCGCCTTACGCCCTAAAGAAAATTAAAGGAATAAGCCTAAGCCTTGCAAACGCAATATTAAAAAAAGCTGAGATTAATCCGGACACGAGGGCTGGTTTTCTGACAGAGGCTGATGTTGAAAAAATAGAGGAAATAATAAAGGAACCAACAAAATATGGAATTCCAAACTGGCTTCTAAACAGAAGAAAAGACTTAGAAACTGGAAAAGACAGGCACCTAATCAGCGCAGACCTCGTTTTAAGGACGAAAATGGACATTGACCAGATGAAAGGAATCAAATCATGGCGAGGATATAGACATGCCTACGGATTAAAAGTCCGGGGACAAAGGACCAAAACCACTGGAAGATCAGGAAAAGCCCTCGGAGTCAAAAAGAAAGCATTTCTTAGACCAACGACTGCAGAAGGTAAGTAGTTATGGGCGACCCAAAGAAACAAAGAAAAAAATATGCAACGCCACGCTTCCCATGGCGTACTGATGCTCTGAAAGAGGAACTCAAACTTTTGGGCCAGTATGGTTTAAGAAACAAACATGAATTATGGCGCCATGAAACAATGCTGTCAAAGTTTAGAGGAATAGCCCGTTCACTCATAGGTAAACCACCTGAAGAACGCAGAAAAATGGAAGAGGAACTTCTAGTCCGCTTGAAAAAAGTCGGCGTGCTCCATGAAACAGCAGTTTTGGATAACGTTTTAGACTTGACGATAGAAGATCTCCTTGAGCGGAGACTTCAAACAATTGTTTTCCGTAAAGGCTTAGCTAAAACAATCCATCAGACTCGTCAATTAATAACTCATGGACACATAACAATAGGAAATCAAAGAGTTACCATACCAGGCTATATTGTAACAAAGGAAGAGGAAAACCAAATAGCGTACACGCCTAAAAGCCCCTTTTCAAATCCAAGTCATCCTCTACGCCAAACAATAGCAGTTGCAGCCACATCGGAAACTAAATCAAGAGAAGCAAGAAGGGGGGAAGAATAATGAGCAGCGCCAGCAAGAAAATTGAGAAATGGGCGGTCGTCCACATTTACAGCTCCTACAACAACACGTTAATTCACATAACAGACATTTCAGGCGCAGAAACAATAGCCAGAACATCCGGCGGAATGTTTGTAAAAGCAGACAGAATGGAATCTTCACCCTACGCAGCTATGCGGTCGGCATCATCAGCGGCAGAAGTAGCCAAAGATAAAGGAATAACAGCCATACACATCAAAGTGAGAGCCCCCGGAGGGTCAGGACCAAGAACTCCAGGTCCAGGCGCCCAAGCGGCCATAAGAGCCCTAGCGAGGGCAGGTTTTCATATAGGACGCATCGAAGAAGTTACACCAGTACCACATGACGGTACACGAAGACCCGGCGGAAGAAGGGGAAGAAGAGTCTAACAAATTCATGTTGCCCTCCTGCTAACAGAAAAATTGAAATAATGCACCAGTATTCTATTGAACGGCACAGTGATTATCATAATCCATTACGGAGTGTCTAAATAAGTGGAAATTGAAGTGCTTGAAAAGGACGACACGAATATACGTTTACTTGTTCAAGGAGTTAACGTTCCGTTCATAAACGCCCTGAGAAGGATAGTGATTACTGAAGTTCCATGCATGGCTATAGATGAAGTTGTGATGATTGAGAACTCTTCCATATTACAAGACGAAATTATAGCCCACAGGCTTGGACTCATCCCCCTTAAAACCGACCTAGATAGCTATAACTTACCAGAAGAATGTCCATGTAAAAGCGAATTCGGATGTAACCTTTGCAGAGTCACACTTACATTAGATGTGGAATCAAAAGAAGGAACAAGAACAGTTTATTCAGGCGAATTCAAATCGGAAAACCCGGACATAATGCCAGTGAGCAACAAAATCCCAATAATAAAACTGGCGAAAGAACAAAAATTAAGGCTGGAAGCTTATGCAAGACTTGGAAAAGGAAAGAATCATGCGAAATGGCAGCCAGTTTCAATGTGCACATACAAATACTTGCCAAAAATAGAAATTTCTAGTAAACGTTGCGACGCATGCGGAAAATGTGTAGAAATTTGTCCGAGAAAAGTTCTGGCCAAGAACGAGAATAGGATAGAAGTTCGTGATTTGATGGCTTGCACCCTCTGCCAAGACTGTGTTACCGCCTGTCCGCAAAATCCCAAAGCAATAGAAGTCAGATGGGAAGAAAACACATTTATATTCAGTCTTGAATCTACTGGCGCACTTCAATCGGAGAAAATACTCTCAGAAGCCATTAAAATCTTGGATAAACAGTTAAAAGAATTCGAAAGTCAAATCAAGGTGAAAAAGAGTGAAGAAAGTTAAAACAACAAACCCAGAGCTTATAGAGCTTATCCGTTTTCTAAAGAAGCAAAGCAGAGAAAACAAGGCTGATATTTGGCGGGACATTGCTGAACGCTTAGCTAAACCTAGAAGAACGCGCATAACTGTGAACATAAGCCGCCTAAACAGGTATACGCAAAAGAATGAAATAGTAGTGGTTCCGGGCAAGGTGCTGGGGGCAGGCGAAATAGGGCATCCAGTAACGGTGGCGGCGTTCGGTTTCTCTGAAAAAGCAAAAGAGAAGATAAAGGCTACAAGGGGCAAATGCCTATCATTCTTTGACTTAATCAAGAAAAATCCAAAAGGCTCAAAGGTCAGGATAATTGGGTGAGAAAATGCGGATAATAAGCAAGTCAGCCACCATAATAAGTGCGGACGGACTTATTATAGGTAGAATGGCGAGTATTGTTGCCAAACGATTAATGAGCGGCGAAGAAGTAATAATTGTAAATGCTGAAAAAGCTGTGCTTTCGGGAAAAAGGAAAAGTAAAGTAAAGAAAGCTAAAGAATTCTTAGAAGTAGGATCCCCAGAAAAGGGTCCATTCCATTATAGAAGACCAGACAGAATAGTGAGAAGAACCGTGAGGGGCATGCTCCCATACAAACAACCAAAGGGCAAACAAGCATACAAGCGGCTTAAGGTTTTTATTGGAATACCAAAGGAACTAAAAGCCCAAAAAATGGAAACTATTGTGCATGCACAAGCCAGCAAGTTGACATGTCCCTACTTTACGGTCGGTGAATTCGCGAAAGAAATAGGGTGGAATCCCGGTGAATAATTATGCCAGCTAAAAAGGTTTTAGTTGTTAGTGGAAAAAGGAAGACAGCCATGGCACGAGCCATTGTTAAACCTGGAATTGGAAGAATACGCATAAACAGAACCCCAATAGAGATTCTTGAACCTGAAATCGCCCGCGAAAAAATTATGGAGCCGCTTATACAAGCTGGAGATGATGTTTGGAAACAGTTGAACATGGACATTAAGGTTTCAGGAGGAGGATACATGGGACAAGCAGAAGCATCAAGAATGGCCATTGCCAACGCTTTATTAAAGTGGACGAAAAGCGCACATTTACGTACAGTTTTTGTTGAATATGACAGAACAATGCTTGCTGGGGATTCCAGAAGAAAAGAACCTAAAAAGTTTGGAGGACCAGGAGCCCGGGCTAAGGACCAGAAAAGCTACAGATAAGGAGACTGAATTAGATGATTATACCAGTAAGATGTTTTACATGTGGTAAATTAATTGGAGACGTATGGGAAGAATTCGCCATAAGAGTTAAAGCCGGAGAGAAGGCAGGCGAAGTTCTAGACAGTTTAGGAATTAAACGGTACTGTTGCAGGCGCATGCTATTGTCGCATGTGGAAATCATCGACGAAGTTCTACGCTTTTACGAAGAGGCTGAAAAACGAAAAGAAGCAAGAAACTATTATTAGAGAAATAACAAAGGAGAAAACCATGTCGACAGTGATTGAAGACATAATTGCAAGAAAAATTTTCAACATCCGAGGAGAAGAAACAATAGAAGTTGATGTCATAACAACGTCAGGTTTTGGAAGAGCCTCCGCCCCTGCTGGGGAAAGCCGTGGAAAAGCTGAAGTCGTCTATTATCCACAAGGCGGAGTAGACCAAGCACTAAAGAAAGTTGAAGAATTTATAGCCCCAGAAATTGTTGGATTGAATGCTAATTTTCAAGAAGAAATCGATAGAACATTACATGAAATTGATGGCTCAAAGGATTTCAGAGTTATAGGCGGGAACACGGTCTTCGCCATTTCCTTGGCTAATGCGGAGGCAGCTGCAAATTCTTATGGTCTACTTCTTTTCCAATATTTAGGGGGACATGTTGCTCATAAGCTCCCATATCCCCTTGGAAACGCGATAAGCGGTGGAAAACACACACAAGGGAAGTCTCCAGATATGCAGGAATTTCTGATTCTTCCCCATGGGGCTGAGTCCTTCCTTGAAGCTGCTACAGCTAATGCTCAAATTCACAGAAGAATTGGTGTTATCTTAAAAAAGAAGGATAAACTTTTCAGCGGCGGAAGAAGTGACGAAGGCGCTTGGGTTGCAAATGTTGGAAATTTAGATGCGCTTGAAGTTTTGGCTAAAGCATGTGAAGAAGTCGGTAACGAATTGGGTTTTGAATGTGGTTTCGGTATTGACGTTGCCGCATCTTCCCTATGGAGTGAAAAAAAAGAAGCTTACATTTATCAGGGGGAAAAGAAAAAACGAGACTCAGGCGAACAATTAGAATTCATTTTAGAGCTTATCAGCAAATATCACCTAGTCTATGTTGAGGACCCTTTACATGAGGAAGACTATGAAGGTTTTGCAGAATTAACCAAAAAAGTTAGAAACTGCTTGATTTGCGGCGACGATCTCTTCGCCACAAGCAATGAAAGGTTAAACCGTGGAATAAAAATGCGTGCAGCTAACGCAGTTATAATTAAAGTGAATCAGGTTGGTACACTCACGGACGCTTGGGAGACGGTTGAAATGGCAAATAGAAATGGATACATACCTGTAATGTCACATCGTTCAGGCGACACGTGCGACTGGCACATAGCCCACTTGGCTACAGCTTTCAAGTGTCCAATAATAAAGGCAGGAATTGTTGAAGGAGCACGAATTGCAAAGATAAACGAGTTAATAAGGATAGAGGAGTTTTTAGGAGATAGAGCTAAAATGGCTGATCTTCAAATCCTTTAAGAGGGATGAACGTTTGTCAGATGAAGAAATTAAGGAAACTAAAGAAGAAGAGAAAAAATTCGAGGATGAAACAGTAGTAGTTGCAGAAGAACTTCTACTGCCGCGGGATGCGCTTTTATCCGCAGGAATACACATTGGAACAAGGATGAAAACAAAGGACATGGAACAGTTCATATACCGCGTTAGATCAGACGGATTATTTGTCTTAGATGTTAAAAAGACGGATGACCGCATAAGAGTTACTGCAAAATTTCTGGCAAGGTTCGAACCAGCAAAAATCGCTGCAGCCGCAGCCAGACTTTACGCTCAGGAACCAGTTAGGAAATTCTGTGAAGTAATCAGAGCAACTCCGGTGATCGGGCGCTTCATTCCAGGACTTTTATCAAATCCATTATACCCAAATCGCATTGAACCAGAAGTGCTAATTGTATCCGACCCAAGGGCAGATTTTCAAGCCGTTAAAGAGGCATCCTCGGCGAGTATACCCGTGGTGGCTTTGTGCAGTACGGACAACGAATTTTCTGGAGTAGACTTGGTTATTCCCACAAATAATAAGGGTAGAAGAGCTTTGGCTGTTGTCTATTGGCTTTTGGCGAGGCAAGTGTTGCGGGAGAAGGGCGAATTAGCACCTGACAAGGATTTACCTTTAACAATTGAGGATTTCGAGGCGAAGATTTCTAAAGAAGAGGAGGAAACATAGAGGAATATGAAGATTCGGCGTCCAAGTCAAGCCGGAGCCTTCTACGAGGGAAACGCCGAATCATTAAAAAGGCAAATTGAAAATTGTTTTCTCCACGAGCTTGGACCTGGAAAAATTCCAGAAGTTGTTAAGGCTGGTCCGAGACAGGTTGTAGGTTTAGTTTGCCCCCATGCAGGTTACATGTTTTCCGGACCCGTGGCAGCCCACGCTTATTATAAGCTTGCTTTAGACGGCAAACCAGATGTTGTGGTTATCCTTTGTCCAAACCATACGGGCTATGGTAGTGGTTTAGCTGTCATGAATGAGGGAGTCTGGCGCACACCTTTAGGTGATGTTGAAGTAGACGGTGAAACAGCCAACCAAATTGTGCATGAATCACGTATAATTGATGTTGATGAGCTTGCGCACCGTTTTGAACATTCAATTGAGGTTCAGCTTCCATTTCTCCAGTATCTTTACGGTTCAGAATTCAAAATTGTACCCATTTGTTTCTTAATGCAGGATTTACCCTCAGCTAAAGAGGTTGGACAAGCCGTAGCTAAGGTTTTAGCTGGGAAAAATTCGGTTATTATAGCTTCTTCGGACATGACGCATTACGAACCACAAGAAAGAGCAGCGAAAAAGGATAGATTAGCTCTTGAAGCCGTAGAGGCGATGGGTGAAGCTAAGTTTTACTCAATTGTCGAGACACAACGTATCAGTGCATGTGGATATGGTCCCATAGCAGCTTTAATTACAGCTGCAAAAATTTTGGGGGCGAAAGAGGCAAAAGTATTAAGTTATAAAACCAGTGGAGATGTAATTGGCGACTACTCAAGCGTTGTTGGGTATGCCGCTGTCTGTTTCACAAAATAGTGGTATGTCATGGGGGTTGTTGCCTCAGCTCCGGCTAAAGTAATACTTTTCGGAGAACACTTCGTAGTCTACGGCGAACCAGCCATAGTTATAGCCATAGACAAAAGAGCCTATGCAAAGGCAGAAAACCGCAACGACAAGCGCCTCCATTTACGTTCGGTAAATCTAAACCTTGCAGGATACTTCGAAAACGGAACCTTTAAAATTGAACAAGGAGATCTGAAAGAGGCAAAATCAAAGTTTGAACCAGTTAAGCTGGCTGTGGAAAAAGTTTTAGAGAAATATGGAGAAAATGTCGGGTTAGACATTGAAATTAACTCGACAGTTCCAGTCGCTGCTGGATTAGGGTCTTCAGCGGCCGTGGTAGCAGCCGTAACAGCATCGGTTAGCGCTCTCCTAAACGTAAAGATGTCTAAGGAAGATATTTTCCGCATCACATACGAAGCAGAGAAAATTGTGCATGGCACTCCCTCTGGAATAGACCCAGCAATTTCAACTTTTGGCGGAACACTTCTGTTTCAAATGGACACTGGATTCAAACCGTTAGATGTCAAAATGGACATTCCGTTCATCATTGGAGATACAGGTGTAGAAAGGTCTACCCGGGTTCAAGTTGAAAAAGTGCGGGACATAAATGAAAGATATCCGCGTGTTGTGGAACCCATAATGCGGGCAGCCCGTGAAATTGTTTTAAAAGCCATAGAAGCCCTCAAAGAAAACAGTCTGGAAACACTTGGAGATTTAATGAACATCAACCACGCGCTGCTCTATGCCATAGGAGTTTCAGATGAATCCCTAGAATGGCTTATAAACGCTGCACGAAAAGCCGGAGCCTTAGGTGCAAAATTAACTGGCGCTGGCGGCGGCGGATGCATGATAGCACTGGCAAAAAACGAAAGGCTTTCACAGATTTTGGAAGCCATTCAAAGGGCAGGGGGAAGACCCTTCATAGCTAAGAAGACAGATGATGGTGTTAAAATTGACCGAACTTAAACCAGTCGTATTGAAAATTGGTGGTTCAGTAATCACAGACAAAAGCGAAGAACTCGCGACCCGAACACAAGAAATGAGCCGTTTAGTAGAGGAAATACAGAAGGCAAACGTTCAAAATCTAATAATCGTCCACGGTGGCGGAAGCTTTGGACACCCAGTTGCTCAACAATACGCCATAAAAGAAGGATTCAAAGAAGAAAGCCAGAAAATTGGTTTTGCAGAAACGCATCATGTTATGACCGTGCTTAACGGTTTATTCATGGATGCGTTAATTTGGCGTAATGTTTCAGCTGTAAGCATCACGCCTTCCTCGTGCATAATAACAAAAAAGGGCAGAATCCAATGTTTTGAAGAAGCCCCATTAAAAATGCTGTTAAAGATGGGCTTTTTGCCTGTTATGTATGGCGACGCGGTTTTTGATACTGAATTAGGTTTTACAATATTGTCTGGCGACCAGCTTGTATCCCACATTGCCACAAGGTTTAATGCAGAACGAATCATAATAGGCGTTGATGTTGACGGATTGTACGACGCCGATCCTAAGATTAAGAAAACTGCGAAAATGTTTAGGCATTTAACAGTTGCAGAACTGAAAACGCTCCAAAACAAACTTGGCGAGCCAACGGCTTGCGACGTTACAGGCGGTATGTTCGGCAAGATTGCAGAGCTTATACCAGCCATAGAACAGGGAATCCCAGCAACGATAGTAAATGCGACAAAGCCAAATTATATCTATAAGGCTCTAAAAGGAGAAAAAGTGGAAAGCACTTTAATAGAGAAGGAGTAGAGTTGGCAACGGAAACAAGAAAACGTAAAGCAGATCACATCAGAATCTCTTTAAACCAGAACGTCCAAGCGAGAAGGGTCACAACAGGCTTCGAAGACATCCACTTCATACATAAGGCTTTGCCAGAAATTGACAAGCAAAAAATAGACTTATCCACAACCATTTTTAACCACAAATTCGCTGCACCGTTAATTGTAGGCGCAATAACAGGCGGAACACCAGAAGCAACCAAAATTAATGCGACAATAGCAGAAACCGTGGAAGAGTTAGGTTTAGGAATGGGAGTTGGAAGTCAACGAGCAGCGATAGAAGACAAAAAACTTGAAAAAACTTTTGCTGTAACCAGAAAAAAGGCTCCAACAGCTTTCCTAATTGCAAATATCGGCGGAGTACAACTTGTCCATGGATACGGTTTAAAAGAAGCAAAAAAAGCGATAGAAATGATTGACGCAGATGCTATAGCAATACACTTAAACCCATTGCAAGAAGCTGTTCAGCCTGAGGGTCAAGCAAACTTCGAGAGAGTGCTTGAAAAAATAGGTGCAATCGCAAGGGAACTGGATGTACTGGTGATTGCAAAAGAAACTGGCGCAGGCATAGCGGCTGAAGAGGCAAAAAAACTCGAGGCTGCAGGCGTGAAAGGTTTAGACGTAAGCGGGGCAGGCGGCACAAGCTTCGCAGCAGTTGAGTATTACCGCACAAAAAGAAAAGCGAACAGTTTCCAACGCAGATTGGGCGATGTTTTCTGGGACTGGGGCATCCCAACAGCAGTAAGCATCGTTGAAGTTTCTCAAACAGTAAATGTTCCAATAATTGCTTCTGGAGGGATACGCGACGGAGTTGAAATGGCTAAGGCTCTGGCTCTGAGTGCAAGCCTAACAAGCCTTTCACAGCCAGTGCTACATGCAGCAATTAAAAGTGTGAAAGAAACAAAAGATGTGCTTTCACTTTTAATAGAAGAACTGAAAACTAGCATGTTTCTTGTAGGGGCGGATTCTGTTCAAGCCTTGCAGGGAACCCCCATTGTTGTAATGGGTGAAACTGCAGAATGGTTGAGGATGAGGAAGTTCAATGTAGAAGGCTATGCACGGAGAGGGAGGAGTTAAACCTTTTGGATATCGAGAAATTTCTGGAAAAAAAAGCTGCTTTAATAGATAATGTTATTGAGAAGTATGTTCCCAGAATGTTTTCTGAAAAGGCTGTTCTTTTTAGGATTAATCCACCACGCTACGCATACAACATAGAAGCCTTAAACAAGGCAGTCGCCAACCCAATATGGGAGTTTCTTGACAGAGGCGGAAAAAGATGGCGTCCAGCCCTGTTTTTGCTAATCTGCGAGGCTTTGGGTAAAAATCCAGAGAACTTCGTTGATTTTGCCATAATCCCAGAAGTAATCCATAACGGGACGTTAATGGTAGACGACATAGAGGACGCATCCGAATTCCGAAGAGGAAAACCATGCACATACAAAATCTACGGCTTAGACATTGCCATAAACGCTGGAAACGCCATGTATTATCTGCCGCTTCTGTCGCTAATAGAAAACAGAGAAAAAGTTTCTCCAGAAAAACTCCGCAAAGTCTACGAGATTTATGTGCAGGAGATGATTAGCCTAAGCTTCGGTCAAGCAATGGACATTGCATGGCATAGTGGCTTAGCAAACGCTGATAAAATAGATGAAAAGGACTATTTGCAAATGTGTGCTTATAAAACTGGAACATTGGCAAGGATGGCTGCAAAGATCGCTGCTGTTCTGGCGGATGCAAAGGTTGAACTTGTTGAAAAACTTGGACGTTTCGCTGAAAGCATAGGAGTTGCCTTCCAAATTCAAGACGATGTTCTTGATTTGAAGGGCGCAGATTTTGCAGAAAAGAAAGGTGGACGCGGGAAAGACATAACGGAGGGAAAGCGAAGCCTAATAGTCATTCATACATTAAAAGTTGCAAGCTCTGGGGATAAGAGGAGACTTATTGAAATTCTCACTATGCACACTTCAGACCAGATGATAATAGATGAAGCGATAGCAATCATGGAAAAGTATGATTCTATAGATTATGTAAAAAAATTTGCAAGAAAAATTGTTGAAGAAAGCTGGAGGGAAGCTGAAAAGCTTATACCGGCTTCCAATGCGAAGGAAAAATTAAACGCTTTTGCAAAATTCTTAATTGAAAGAAAAATCTAAGCCTAAAAGAGTGCAAACAATTGACGCTTGAAAAAAATGCTGAACTTAAGGAAATTATTCGAAAAATTGCCTTGTTAAATGCTGTTAAGCATGATGGTAAAGCGCAAGCAGAGCCTGTCATTGGAAAGATTCTAGGTGAAAAATCCGAGTTTAGAACTAAAGTTAAGGAATTATCCTCTCTTGTTAACGATGTTGTTCAAGAAATCAACAATCTTCCGTTAAGCGAGCAGCAACGTATTGTTGAGGAGAAATGGCCGGAAGCCATTGTAAAGGAGAGAGTTGAAGAGAAAAAGCGTCTTCCACCTTTATCAAATGTAGATAAGTATGCGCAGGTTGTTACACGTTTTTCGCCAAACCCAGACTGTGTTCTGCACTTGGGCTCAGCAAGAGCCATAGTGTTATGTCATGGATATGCACGCATGTATAGTGGCAAATTCATTCTACGCGTTGAGGATACAGACCCTAAATTGAAAAGGCCTGTTTTAGAGTTTTATGACCGTATCAGAGAGGATTTGGCTTGGCTTGGGTGCAAGCCAGATGAGGAATACATTCAAAGTGACAGAATTCCCGTCTATTATGAGTATGCTGAAAAGTTGCTGAAGGATGATAATGCCTATATTTGCACATGCCAGCCGGAACTATTTCGAGAGAAGATATTAGCGAGCAAGCCATGTGAATGCCGCAATTTGCCGTCAGAAGAACAACTTGCAAGGTGGCGACGCATGCTTGAAGGCAGTTACAGAGAAGGCGAAGTGGTATTCCGCGTGAAAACTGATTTGAACCATCCAAATCCAGCAGTGCGAGACTGGCCGGCACTCCGTGTCATAGACGCCGAAAAGTATCCGCATCCAAGGGTTGGAAACAAATACCGTGTCTGGCCACTATACAATTTCGCGTGCGGCATAGACGATCACCTTATGGGCGTAACCCACATAATTCGGGGAAAAGAGCATTTAACGAACATGGTTCGGCAAGAATACATGTATAAGTATTTGGGCTGGCAATATCCAGAAGCCATACATTACGGCAGACTTAAAATAACTGGGGCATCTCTGAGCAAGTCAAAAATTGTGCAGGGAATAAGGGAAGGCTTATATAAGGATTGGGATGACCCTCGTCTGGCAACTTTTGCAGCTTTGAGAAGAAGGGGAATAACGCCGGAAGCCATTAAGAAAATGATAATTGATGTTGGACCCAAAACTTCAGACGTCATTTTAAGCTGGGAAAATCTGTACGCTTACAACCGCAAAATCTTAGACCCAACGTCTGACAGATACTTTTTCGTGCACAACCCAATAGAATTGACGGTAAAGCAGATTCCAAAAACATTCATGGCAAGACTTCATTTGCACCCAGACAAGCCCGAAAGAGGATTCAAAGAGTACGCAATAAAGCCTCAAGGAGACAACAATTCCGCAGGTTTCTGGGTTTCAAAGAAGGACGTAGATGCTTCAAAAATTGGAAATATAATTCGCCTCATGGAACTTTTTAACATAGAAATCGAAAACGTAAACGCATACTCTGCTCAAGCATCTTTCACGAGCGAATCGTATGAAGAGGTGAGAAAGACTAAGGCGTACCTAATTCATTGGATACCTGTTGGAGAAGGCATGCCATGTCAAGTCGTTATGCCCGACGCAACGGTAGCGGAAGGAATTGCTGAAAGCGCTTGTAAACAGTTAAAGCCTAATAGCATAATACAGTTTGAAAGGTTTGGCTTTGTCAGAATCGACAAGGTTAACATGAAACTAACAGCCTACTATGCTCACAAATAATAATTGGAGAAGCGAGTATGCGCAAACAAGATAAAATAATCATATGGCCAGCCTACTTCGACTCGACGAAACCAAGAAGAGATGGAAGACGAATCCCTGAAAATTTGGCTGTGCCTTCTCCGAAGATTTTGGAGATAAAAGATGCTGCGGAAAAGATTGGCTTAGAGTGTGAACTTGTTCCTGATGCTGGTTACCCAAAGACACCGTGGTTGAAGACTGGTATGCTTCTTGTGAAGAGAAATGAGACAAAGGACCGGATAATTAAAAGTGTTGCAAAACAACTGTTAAAGATTCGGAGCGCCGCTGCAACAAAATAGACAGAGCAGATTAACTCTTTTCTTCTTCGCTGATGAGAACGGCGTTTATTATTCCATGTTGTCCTGGACGAGAAGTAACACGCGCCAAACCAAGAGAAGTTTCGATTACTGCGCCTTTCGTTATTACGCCCCTGCGGTCGTAGTCAATGTTGGTAGGATTTTTGACAACCTGCATGATCTCAACCTTTTCTGTTTTTCCGCTTTTCGAATCGATTACACACACGTACTTGTCGCTTAAAGCCTTGATTTTCATGGTTTCTCCTCTTCCCCAAACGATTTTCTTCTTCGGTTCGCCGAGGATGGTTTCGGCTGGAAATCTTCCCTCTTCAAATTTCCTCTTTCGCCTGTAGGCTCTTTTTCTGCCTCCTGATGGCTTTTTCTTGTATAAATTGCCGTGCCAAACCGACATGTCGCATTTCCCTTTTTAGTTTCTAAACTAAGTGTTCACTATCACCGTTATTTTGCAATATAAACCTATCCATTTCAGGGTCCAAGCGTTTCTTGTTTTGAGAAGTCTTCAAAGACGTGTTTCAACTCTTTTTTCATGGTTGCCACATCGTGGCTTAAACCGAAGTAGTCAGCAAAATATTCAGTTGTTCTGAGAACCGTTGAACGCCCGCTTCTTTCGGCGGCGACTAAACCCATTTCCTTTAGCAGTTTTATATGGATGTAGACATGGTGCCCTCGCACCTCAACAACTCTTTTTTGAGATATTGGCTGTCTATAGGCTATGTAGGAAAGCGTTTTTAATGGACCCATAGAAAGTAGCGGTCTGGTAACAAGTTTCTTAACGTAAGGCGTGAATTCAGCTTTTAACTGCAAAACATATCTTTCATCTTTTAGCTCTAAAATTTCAAGAGCCGCATTTCTGCGAGCATATTCTTGCATAACCATCTTCACAAGTTTCCTAGTCTTATTCTTTGAACGAGTTTTCAAAACTGAACATAACTCGTTTAAGTCTAAGGGGCGACCAGCAACATATAAAGCGGCTTCCAATAAAGCTAGGTCACGCTGCATTTTCTCTGTAGCGTGCTTCTCTTCAGAAGAAGTATCCAGATTAAGCGCTTGCTTTTCCGCCTTCTGCAAGATTCAAATCCCCAACTGTTACGTATATCTCCTCAGTTTCTTCATTCTGCCATAAGTTTACTTTTCTATCTTGCGCTAAAAATAGCAGAAGAATGAACGTGCGGATGGCTTCCAGCCGTCCCACTCCTTTTATCAAAGTTGAAAACTCTATTAACCCTGTGCCTTTGACCCTCTCAGAAAGAGAAGCGTAAAGCTTTTCCATTTGCAGCTCAATTTCCATAAGATACAAGTCGAGTTGTGGCAGAATCTCTGAAGGAGTTGGAAGAAGGGGTTCCGCAACCGTTTTTTCAAAATGAACTAGTTTCTCACCTTTTAAAACGTCGTCTAATACTTCCAGCAGATGCCTTATGGTTGTTGAAGTTAATTCATGCCTAAGTGGCAGAAGAAGGGGCGGAGGAAGAAAATCTTGTGGAGGTTTAGGCGGTGGCGGCGGTTCTTCAAGTTTCAGCAGAAGTTTCGACTTCATCAAGTATATGAGGGCTGAAGAATCAAGAGCTACGCCAGAAGCCCTGAAATCTATTTGACCAGTCTTTTCCATTTCCTCAAGAAAAGATGTAAGCAAATAGGTAACGTTGATATTCCAAGGTGTAAGCTTTTCAAGCTTGTGAAAATCGAAGAGAATGTTCCATGGAGGACGCAAATAAAACGGTTTCTTAACGATTGCAGACGCCATTAACTTGGCACCTCTAGGAAACGAGCCGAGATAACGTTTGATACCCCGTTGCGTTCATAAACTCCATAAATTTTCTGCGCTTTATTCACCATTTCAGGCTTTAAGGTGATGACTACAAACTGGGTTTTCTCCGACTCCTCCAAAAGAAGGTCGGCGAGTTTTGAAACATGGAAAGCGTCTAAATGGGCATCTATCTCGTCAAGGATGTAGAAAGATGTAGGGGTAAACTCTTTAATGGCGAATATGAAAGCAACAGCTGCAACTGAACGTTCACCACCACTGGATCCGCTCACAACTATTGAAGGCTTATTGGGAAACTGAACAAGCATGTCAATGCCTCCCGAGAAGGGTTCATCAGGATTTTCAAGTTTAAATGTAGCATTTCCGCCTGCTGTAAGCCTTGAGAAATATTTTGCCATATTACTGTTAATTTTCTCGAAGGCTTCTGTGAAGACCTTGCGTTTCTTACGTTCAATTTCATCCATAAACTGCACTATAGTTTGTTTTTCTCTCTCAAGCTCATTCATTCTTAATGAGAGTTCCTTATAGCGTGAAATTTGCTCAGCATAATGTGATAAGGCAAGCTGGTTTACTGCGCCTATTCTTTCGAGTTCAAACTGCATCATCGTCATAGATGTTTCAGCTTCTTCAACTTGTTTCGGCGTTACAGCTAATGGTTGTTCATAACCAAACTGTCTAAGCTGGTTTTGATACTGCTCAAGTTGAAGCATGGATGTTTGAATGTTCAGCTGAACCTGGTTTAACAAACGATCAGCTTGCTCATACTCCGGATCAAGCTTGCGGAGTTCCTTGTCTATGTCGTCTATTTGGGCGGTGAATTTTTTGGTTTCATCCCTTGCAGATAAAACGGTCTTGGAAAGTTCAACGTGGCTTTTCTCCAGTTCCGTCAACTCTTGCTTTAGTGATTCCCGCTCTTGAAGCGCTTCTTCTACTTCCTTCTCAACTCTTCTCAATTGTTGTTCAACTTTAGCAAGTTGAATTTTCGCGTTTTGATATCCAACCCTTAAAACATTGTCGAACTGTGACTGAAGCGTCGAGATTTCTGTTTGAATTGTGCCGAGTTTCTGCCTCAAAGTGATAATTTCTTCGGCGAGTCGCTCCCTTCCAACCGCCATTTCTTGAATATGCGAAAGGTCTGTTTCCCGTCTTAGAGTGGCTAACTCACTTTGAAGTTTCCGCATTCCCTTCTGTATAGAGCTTCTTTCAGCCCTGCGGAGCCACATCCGTGTTTTTTCGTTTTCAATTTCCTCCTTAAGCCGTGCAATGTAATGATTGACCCGTTTGATGTTGGCCTTTGTTCTTTTAACACTTCTTTTAACTCTACCTATTTCTCTGTCAAGGGTGAGTATAGCCTCCGACAGATGTGCAATTTCAACCCGAGTTTTATCGATTTCCTCCTCAAAAGAGGTTACATCACTGCCTCTTCTTGAAAGATGCTGTTGGAGGGCTTTGACGGCTTCGTCTAAACTTTTGATGGCTGTTTCGCTTGGGATAATGGTGGAAAAATCTATTGGAGCACGGTAGTAACCGCTTTCGGAGGCGCCGCCTACCTCGTAGAGGTCTCCGTTGACTGTGACTGCCCGGTAGCCTTCGCCTGATAGGGCAAAAGCAGTCTTGTCATCTGAAACAATTAATGTGTCACCAAAAACGAAATGTATCGCAGGCTCATAATGCCTCTCATATTTTATGAAAAATGAGGCTGCACCGGTGATGCCTTCTTTTTCAGGGATTTTTAAGGGTTTAGGGTTTAATGCCCCTTGAAGCAGAATTATTTTTACTCTTCCCAGCTTCATTCTTCTCAATGTTTCCGTGCATGCGAAAGCTGCGTCAAAATCCTTAACAATTATTGCGTCAAGCCATCCTGCTGCAGCAACCTCTATTGCCCGTTGATAGGCTTTGTCGATTTTGATTAGGTTGCGAAGTCTGCCATACACGCCTGAAATTACGCCTAACTCGCCCAGTTCTTCTATGCTTCTCAGGGCTTTCTCTTCTGCAGCCACAGTTTCTGCAAGTTCCCTTTGCGTCACAAACTCTATAACTGCTGCCCGTGCCGAATCAGCTATTTTTCCAGCCTCAGCCATTTCCCTTCCTATGGCTTCTTTTTGTGCAATTCTCCTTTCAAGCATCCGCTCCAGGCTTTTAAGCTGTGTTTTCTGTTCCTTCTGCACCTTTTCAAGTTCAGCAAATGACTTTTCGAGCTCGTTTAGTGTTGATGCAAATTTTTCGTTGCGGTCATTTAGATCCTTAAGCCTTCTTGTGCGAATTTTAATGGCTGTCTGGCTTTTTACATGCTCAGACCTTAAAAATGTAAGCCTTTTGTAGTAATTGTCTAGTTGCTGCTCAATTTCGCGGATTTTCTTGCTGTTTTCTCCTAGATTCTCCCAAAGTTGAGCAGTTCCGTCTACTAAGACAGCGTGTTCAGCCTGTTTAACGTTTATCTGGTTGGAAATTCCTTCATACTCGCTTTTTGAATGTTTGATTCTTAGGCGGTTTTCACGAATTTCATTACGAATGGTTTGATACTGTTGAAGATTGTTTTCTCTAATTCGTTTTAAACCTTCAAGGCTTGTTTTTCCTGAGGTTATTTTGGTTGTTAATTCTGTTAATTTTGACTTTAATTCACCTATTCTTATTTGCACTTTTAATACTTGTGAACCGCCTTCCTCAACGATTTCTGAGCTTAGTTTTCGCCATTCCCCTTCAACATCTCTTCTTTTTGACCTACGCTCTTCACGTAGCTGTCTTAATTTTTCAACTCTACTTCTAACCTTATCCGCTTGTAAGGAATTTTCTTCCACTTTCTTTTGTATCTGTGCCATATCATGAGAAAGTTTCACGGCTTCAAACTTTTTTATCTCGTCTTGAATGAAATTATACCTTAGCAATTCGTTGCGTTCTCTTTCTAGGTCATCCACCCTCTTTTGGACTTCGTCTATTCTGCCCATGGCTGTGTGTATGGAGATATCTGCTGCCCGTAGTTTTTCTTCAGCCTCAGCCTTCTCGGAGTCATATTGGGCTATTCCAACCAAATCCTCAATAATTTTCCTACGTTCCGTCGAAGAGATATCTGCTAGACGGGTTATTGTGCCTTGCAGAATTATGTTTTGGCTTGTGGAGCTTATTCCAGCCATGGAAAGAACGTCTAAAATGTGTGCCCTTGAGATTCTTCTGCCATTGAGCCTGTAAACGCTTTGACCGTTCCTATAAACTTCCCGTGAGATTGTAACAGTGGTTGTGTCAACTGGCATGTGGCTGTCTGTGTTGTCAAACTGAATTATTACCTTAGCCATTTTCGCCCTTTCTAGTTCAGCCTTCTCAGAACCGTGAAAAATCAGTTTAGCAGCATTTTCCGCCCGCAGCCTTTTGGTGCTCAATTCGCAGAGGGCGAATAGAACTGCGTCAACAATGTTTGTTTTCCCGCTTCCATTTGGCCCTGTGACGACTGTAAAACCCTTATCTAGGGCTACTTTAACGATTTGAGGTCCAAACGATTTGAAGCCTTTAAGCTCGATTTTTTTAATGTAGGGCATTCAGTTTACGCCCTCACCTTATGGGAACACAGAGATCTTCTTATTATAGACACTTCTGTGATTTTTCTATAAAAGTATTGCATCTTAAAGTATTAACGGTTATGTACTCTTGGATGCTATTTTTCAGTTTTAAATCCATATTTTGTAGCCATTTTCTTGATAAACTCTTTTATGCGTCCATCTTCGCCATAAACAAGCAAGCAACCATCATTTTGAACATTATATGAAAGATGCGATTCTTCAGCTAACGTCTTTAACTTTTCGATTGGTAACTCAGTTGAAGGTTTCACCCGAATCCACTTATGTTCTCGTGGAACACCAGGAATAAACTTTGTTTTCTCTTCCTCCTTTTCCAATATTTTTTTGCTCGCTTCGTCCAACCGTTTAAGCCATTCTTCAACGTATCCAGTTCCAAACATTTTCTGTCCCTCAGAAACGAGGCAAGATTCCACATTGAGAAGGTACTCCTCAACTTTTTGGCTGGTGTCTACACAGCTCGGATCAGCCTTTAAAACATTAATCAAGGTTTTGGCAGACCTTAAATCGCTCATAATTTCTGCTGGGACAACTATTCCTCTTTTTCGGAAATCAGTAATCATTTCCTCTAAAACCTTCCATGCAGCCAAATATCCCATACCTTAGAGTTCACCACGCTTTGAATTAGCGCCCACATTATAAAGAGTTATCATATTAGCAAAAATGCAGAAAATAATTATGCGAAGAAAATCACTAGAGGGTCAGTTTTGTTTGGATGAATTACTTGCTGGGTCGACATGAATTACACAATGCTGGCAACCAGTCTCCCGACTAACTCTTTCTTTAACCTCTTCCGCTATTCTGTCCGCTTCTTCTATTGACGTGCCTTTCGCAACCTCTATGTGCAAGCCTGCGTGAACAATGCTGGGACCCACATACTCAGCCATCAAGTCATGAACGCCTAAAACACCTTTCACCGATCTTGCTGTCGATTCCACTTTTTCCATAAACTGTTTATTGGGTGCTCTGCCCACGAGATAGTGAACGTTGTCTTTAAAGAGGTATACACCGCTGAAGGCGATAAATGAGGCTACAAGTGTTGACGCCAAAGGGTCAGCCCAGTAATGTCCTTGCGCAACCAAAACTACAGCTATCAACGCGGCTATGTAAGAAAACTCGTCTTTAAGAAGTGCGATGAATTGGGCTTTTATCGACGCACCTTCTGCCTTAACTTTTAAAATGTCAATGATTGGAACAGCGACTACAAACATGCCCACTAATATCACCATCAAAGCAAGATTTACGTTTTGAAATTCGCTCCCCTCGGTTTGGAAAAATTTTGGAATGGCTTCTCGAAACGTTTCGAAACTCATGAAGGAAATCAATATTGTGGCTGAGACCAGTGCTGCAACGTTTTGGGCTCTTCCGTGCCCGAACATGTGAAATTCGTCTGCTGGTTTCCGCGACCAATAAGCGGATAGCAAAAGAAAAGTGGAGATTAAGACGTCGCTTAACATTTCCAACGCTTGTGCTAACAACACTAGAATATTAGTGAAAAAGTATGTTACTAACTGCAGAATGACTAGTATTAAATAGCTTGTCAAAGCGATTTTTATACCGCGTGTGTCAGTGGCATGTTTTGTCATCTTAGCCTTCCTAGAGCCTTCTCAGCGAAGTTAATGTTCGTGTCCGCCCATTCCTTCTTCGCCGTGTTCTCCGCCGCCTTTAATGTTTGTGTACAAGTGATGCGAATATAAGACAAAACCAAGATTCGCCTGTACGTACTTTCTTGCAGCGTCCACATTGTTTACGTCATATTTCTTCTTAGCCATGGCATGCTTGAATCGTTTTTGCAGTTCCTCTTTAACACTATGCACTATGAAATCTATTACTTCTTTCGGGTTTCCCGTTTCAATGGCTTTTTCTGCCCTAGGCACTACAGGACCCCAGTCAAGTCCCGCAGGTTTCAATCCAGTATAAGGCGCTCCTTCTCCTTCTCTGTGCAAACGCACAGTAGTTTCAAAGAACCAATAGTCCGCAAGGTCCATTGCCTCTTTACCTAGTTTTCTTGCACGAAGAGTTTTCTCGAAAGCCTTTTTCAATTCAGCTTCAGCCTTTTTCGGCACCCAAGGAAGTATTAGATTAACATTTCCAGTTTCCAAAGCCATTTTTGCAGCCTTAACAACAGGACCGTCCATCGTGTCACAATGCGGTGGCATACATACACCTCCAAGTAAATGCTTTACCATTTTCTATTAAAAAATTTCGCTTTTTGAAAAAAAAGTAAAATACAAAGTCGAAGTAGCATGAATATTGTTGTGAACGAAATGATGAGGATAAAAAGAGTTTATGATTTGCCAGCGAAGGAGGATGGAATCAGAATTCTCGTTGATAGGTTGTGGTCAAGAGGAATATCAAAAGAAAAAGCCAAAATTGATTTGTGGCTGAGAGAGATTGCGCCCAGCGATGATTTGAGAAAATGGTTTTCTCACGACCCCAAAAAATGGGAAGAATTCAAAAGCAAATACGAAAAGGAATTAAGGGGCAAGCAAGAACTGCTTCATAAAATCAAACAAATAGAAAAAGAAAAAGGAATTGTTACCCTCCTATTTTCAGCAAAAGATGAAGAACACAACAATGCAGTTGCCTTAACTACAATTCTCAGGAAAGTATAGACTGTTAAATTTTCTCTGTTTTTTTCCGTTCGCTTTTCTGTAAATCCAAATCACGAGAGGAAGCGCTATTACCAGATATGAGACGTGAACTATGACTCTAGCCCATTCTGCACTCACTGTGTAACCAAACATCACCGCAAATATGGAGCCTATTATGCCTTTATGATGAAATGGGCTGTTTGTTGGAATGTTTAAAGTGTATGCGGGTTCAGCTAGCCAACCTACTTCAAATCCAGTCTTTTCATAGTACTCTAAAAATTCGTGCACACCGTAACCTGCTAATCCGCCTGCAAGCAGGATTAACAGTATGCTTGTGAAGTAGAAGAACCTCTGCAAGTTGATTTTCATGCCGACCACGAAAATGCCGTAAGCCAGTATGATTGCAGTAAATATTCCGAAGGACATTCCGATAAGCGTTGCTATTGCATCGTCTAACAAGAACGGTGTTAGAAAAAGCATTGTTTCAAAGCCTTCCCTGAACACAACGATAAATCCTAGCGATACTAATCCGATAATCGTGCCTTGCGATGTAATGGCTTCAATACGTTTCTCCATTTCCTTCTTGATGTTTCTTCCCTTAACAGCCATCCAACAAATCATTGAAGACAAAACCGCGACGGCAACAAAGGCGGCTGTGCCTTCGAACAGCATCTGAGAGGCTTCTGGAAGGACGCCATAAACAAACCAGATGAAAGTACCTAAGCTTAGACTTGCTGCTAGAGCCAAAAAGATTCCATACCATACATACTGTGACAAACTATGTCTACCGCTTCTAGCGAAATAGGACAATATTATCGCTGTTATCAGTGCAGCTTCAAGAGCCTCTCTAAACGTTATTAGATACTGCCCTAGCATCTACATACACCGAGTTGAATTGTTGACAGTGCAAAGTTCACATTTTTCAATGTCAATTGATGGATCGAAAGCTTTATGCATCTTGCACAGTAACCCTTTTGCTCTAATAATTCTGCAGATTTCGCAAAACTTGGAAATAAAGTCTTTATGAGATAAGCCGCCTTCAGCTAAAGAATCGGCAAGGTTTTCCATTAACTTTCCGATCTCAATGTCATTCTCTAAATCAATGGCTTTTCCGCGCATTTTTCTGTAATAAAGGCTTATAGCAGGTTGGCTTACTCCCAGAAGTTTAGCTGCTTCTGCTTGCTTTAGGTTGTGTTTTGCCATTAGCTCTTTGGCTACCATAGCTCGTACTGACGGTAAGAGACATTTCACTGCAACTTCACATGGAACCAACATTCATGTTACTTCCAGCATATAATATGAGGAAAGGCATAAATATGCTTTATTACAATTGTCATATCAATTTGAGGGATCAAAAATGAGTTGGCGAAACACAGTCAAAATCTCAGAAGGCGTTTACTGGGTTGGCGCTAAAGACTGGAATCGCAGACTTTTTGACGCTTTAATCCCTCTTTCGAAGGGAACAACCTACAATGCATACTTGATAATTGGCGAAAGCAAAAAAGCGTTAATTGACACTGTAAATCCGGGTTTTGAAAAAGAATTGGAAGAAAAAATCAGGAAAGTTGTAAACGCTGCAGACATCGATTATGTAATAATGAACCACGCTGAACCTGACCACGCAGGCGCCATTCCATACATTATGTCAATAAACAATAAAGCTAAACTTGTAACTTCGAGCAAAGGCGCCAAGATGGCTCAGACATTCTACAAAGTGCCAGAAGAGCGCATAATCTCCGTTCGTGACCACGAAACCATTAGCCTAGGCAATAAGACTCTTCGATTTATTGAAGCCCCAATGCTTCACTGGCCAGAAACTATGTTTACGTATCTGGAAGAAAACAAGATTCTCTTTCCATGCGATTTCTTTGGTTCGCATATAGCGAGTGGAGGGTTGTATGACGACCAAGTAGAGGACTTGCTTGTCTACGCTCAGAGATACTTCGGCGAGATAATGATGCCCTTCAGAACTATGGGGCAAAAAGCATTGGAAAAAACCAAGGATTTAGAAATTGAAATGATAGCGCCAAGCCATGGGCCGATACATAGAAATCCTGAACGAATTTTGAATGCATATAGAAAGTGGGTAAACGGTGAAACTAAACAAAAAGCCATAATAGTTTATGTGACAATGTGGGGCAGCACGGAAAAGATGATTCAGCCAATTGCAGAAACCCTTGCTTCCGAAGGCATAGAAATCGCCTTACACAATCTAGCAGTGGCTGATATAGGCGATGTGGCAAAGGACCTGGTGGATTCTAGAGCCATTGTCTTGGGTGCCCCAACAGCTCTGGGCGGAATGCATCCGCTGGGCGTATACGCCACATATTTGGTAAAAGTTTTACGTCCACCGACAAAATTCGGCGTCGTTCTAAGTTCTTATGGATGGGGTGGAGGCACCGTGAAACATGTGCAAGAGATACTGGGACCATCGAAAATTGAGGTTGTTGGAACAATGGAAATAAATGGTCCACCAACGGAAAACGATGTTAAGCAAATTATAGAATTGGGTAAGACGCTGGCTAAGAAAATTAAGGAGGAACCGTGATAGAAGCAAGAAGGAGAAAAGAGAATGAGGGGAAAAATTGAAGATAAGAAAAAAATGGTGAAAGAAGCAATAAAGCAATTACATAGTGGCGTCTCGCCTCAGGAAGTTAAAGAGAGGTTTAAACAAGTTTTGGAAGGAATAAGCCCAGCAGAGATTGCAAAAATTGAGCAAGAGCTTGTAAAGGAAGGAATGCCTAGAGAGGAAATCCAAAAGCTATGCGATGTGCATATGGCAGTTTTCAAAGAACAGCTAGAAAAACAAAAACTCGACATCCCTCTTGAACATCCAATTAGCATTCTCATGGAAGAACACAAGATTATGCTGCAAATCGCAGAAAAACTTAACACCATCACAAACAAGATTCAACAGACAAGCGATGCAAGTTACGTCGGTGAAGAAATACATAATCTTGAACATATAGCAGTGGACCTTCTAGACGCAGAGAAACACTATTTGCGAGAAGAAAACGTGCTTTTTCCCAGCCTAGAAAAACATGGTATCACAGAGCCGCCAGCAATAATGTGGATGGAACACAACAAGATAAGAGAGAAAAAGAAACAGCTTAACCAGATAATAGAAAATTATAATACCATAAGCTTCAAAGACTTCAAAAAACAGCTTGGCGAAACCGCTGAATCTTTGAGCAATCTTCTTCCAAGTCACTTTTTCAAAGAGAATAGCATACTTTTCCCAACGGCGTTGCGAGTTATCACGGATGAGGAATGGAAAGAAATCAGAAATGAATTCGATGAAATTGGATATTGTTGTTTTACGCCACCACATTTGACGGCACCACCGCAAAGGGAAGAAGTTAAGAAAGAAGAAAAGGCAGCGACTGCGCCTGAAGGGATATTGCAGTTTGAAACAGGAACCCTCTCAAAAGAAGAACTTGAGGCTCTGTTAGATTCTCTTCCAGTTGACATTTCATTTGTCGATGCAAATGATGCTGTCAAATACTTTAACAAGGCTGAGAAAAGGATTTTTGTTCGGACAAAAGCAGTTATCGGAAGAAAGGTGCAACTATGTCACCCGCAGAAAAGCGTCCATATAGTGAACAAGATTCTTGAAGCCTTCAAGACCGGCAAGAAAGATGTGACTGAATTCTGGATTACAATGAACAACCGCCTAATCCACATAAGATACTTCGCAGTGAGAGACAAGAATGGGAAATATTTGGGAACAATGGAAGTTACACAGGACTTGACGGACATTAAGAAGATTGAGGGACAGAAAAGACTGTTAGACTGGGAAATGCAGCCTTAATTTTCAATTAACCATTCTTTTTTCCAATGATAAACAAAAACTTCAAAAAAGCATGCGCAACTGTTTTTGATGAAAGCTTCTCTTATTCTGGACAAGTCTAAATAGTCAATGGACGAAGAGTTCAACCTATATATAAGGGGTCTAGGCTCCGCAGAGAGCAAAAGGAAGCATCCAAGGACTGAAATACAAAACTAAAAGCAGGAATCAATAGGAAAAGGTTTTTAGTTTAGTTGTTATATGAAAGTCTGCAAACGTAATTAGGAATAGTATGAGGTAGATGTTATGTCTGTGTTTGCAGCACCAGGAGCATATGATCGTGCCATAACCGTTTTTTCACCGGATGGTCGGCTTTTTCAAGTTGAATATGCAATGGAATTGGTTAACCGTGGAGCCACAATTTTAGGAATAAGATGCTCCGAAGGAGTAGTTTTAGGAGCAGAAGAAAACATTGAACCCCTTGAAGAGGCAGAATATTCATGGAAAATTTTCAAGGTCGACGAGCACATAGGTGCAGCCATAGTTGGTTTAAGCTCAGATGCCCGCATCCTAATAGACCAAGCACGAGTATACGCTCAAAGTAACAGGTTAACCTACGATGAGCCGATTGACACGGAAGTGGTAACTAAGAAAATATGTGACATAAAACAGCTTTACACACAACACGCAGGAGTAAGACCCTTCGGAATTTCACTAATCTTTGGTGGAGTAGACAAAACAGGAAACCGCGTTTTCGGAACACATCCCAGCGGAACGTATAGGGGTTTTAAGGCTACGGCACAGGGAGCTGGAAGGGAAACAGTACTCTCAATATTGAAGGAAGAATATCGCGAAGAAATGAATCTGGAAGAAACCGTAAAACTTGCAACAAAATGCTTAACAAAAGCCTTAGAAGCAAGACAACTGCCACCCAGAATAAAGATGGTAGTTATTCCTTCAGCAACCAAAAAAATGGAAATGTTAAGCGACGAAAAAATTGAAGGCATTATGAAAGAGTTAGGCGTGGGCAAGTGAAATACTGATGAGTGAAAAATACACCATTGCACGCATAACAAAGGACAATGAACATTTCGAAGTTCTCGTAAAACCTCAAAAAGCATTAGACTACCACACAGGAAAGCTAGCAGCAATAACCGAAGTTTTAGCCACTGAAACCATATTTTCAGATGCAAACAAAGGCACAAAAGTATCAGAAGAAAACCTACGTAAAGCCTTTGGAACAACAGAGCCACTGAAAGTAGCGGAGATAATACTGAAAAAGGGAACGTTGCAACTAACTACAGAACAGCGGAGAAAAATGATTGAGGACAAAAGGAAGCAAATAGTAGATTTCATATCAAGGCAATGCGTTGACCCCAAAACAAACCTTCCGCATCCGCCGTTACGCATAGAAAACGCCATGGAACAGATCCGCTATTCAATAGAACCCTTTAAGCCAGTGGAAGAACAATCAAAAGAAATAATCAAACTATTGCGACCAATTTTGCCATTAAAAATGGAACAAGTATCCGTTGGAGTCCATGTACCAGCAGAATGCTCAGCAAGGGCCTACGGAACAATCAAAGGGTTTGGAACAATAAAACGGGAAGAGTGGCGTGCAGACGGTTCATGGTACGGAGTTTTGGAAATGCCAGCAGGCTTATATAGTCCATTCCTAGAAAAACTTGGGGAAATAACAAAAGGAAGCGGAGAAGCAAAAATAATCTCCTAAAATATTTATTATGAACGGTTAGGTGTAAAATTATGCCAACATCTTTTGAAAGAAAACAGCTTGTAACACCTGGAGATTTGATTGTAGAAGGCGAATACATAGCTGGCGAAAACACATACGCAGAGGACAACAAAATTTATGCATCAAGAATTGGAATGGTAGAATACGAAAATAAAAAGGTGAATGTCGTAGCCCTAAGGGCATTCTACATCCCAAAAGTGGGAGACATCGTTATAGGAACAATTGTAGAAGTGGGATTTAACGGGTGGATTGTGGACATTAACGCGCCTTATGAAGCCCTTCTAAGAGCGTCAGATGTTCTAAGTAGACCATTCAAACCGCAAAAAGACGAATTATCCCAAGTGCTTGTCATAGGAGAATTGATTGTTGCAAAAATAGCTGCTTATGACAGAGCACATAACCCGCAATTGGCAGTTGACGAACCTGGACTAGGAAAGATAACCCATGGACAAATAGTAAAAATCACACCAACAAAGATTCCCCGCGTAATCGGCAGAAAAGGTTCAATGATATCCATGATAAAACAGGAAACAGGCTGTCAAATAATTTTAGGACTTAACGGAGTTATACTAATCACAGGTAAAAACCTTGAAGACGAAGAGTTGGCAATTATGGCTATTCACAAGATTGAGGAAGAATCCCACACAAGCGGTTTAACAGACCGTGTAACTCAGATGTTAAAAGAGGAAAAAGTAAAACGGGAGGAGATTAAAAATGAGTCAGAAACCTGAAAAGTTAATTGATAAAAAAGGCTTGAGACTGGATGGGAGAAAACCAGATGAGTTACGGCCGATAAAAATTGAGGTAGGCGTTTTATCAAACGCAGACGGTTCAGCCTATATTGAACAGGGAAAGAACAAGATTTTAGCGGCGGTTTTTGGCCCAAAGGAAATGCATCCAAAGCATTTGGCACTTCCAGACCGAATGGTCTTAAGATGTCGCTATCATATGGCGCCTTTCTCTGTCCAAGAACGCAAATCGCCTGCACCTTCAAGAAGAGAAATAGAGCTTTCAAAAGTCATAAGAGAATCCCTCGAACCATCAGTTTTCATCGAATATTATCCACGAACGGGCATAGACATTTTCATCGAGGTTTTACAGGCTGATGGAAGCACAAGATGTGCCAGCATAACAGCAGCGTCAGTGGCTATGGCAGACGCGGGCATTCCAATGAGAGATTTAGTTGTTGCATGCTCTGCAGGAAAAGTTGACGACGCAATAGTGATTGATTTGATGGACACAGAAGACAAGCAAGGGTCAGCGGATGTTCCCGTTGCGTTGATGCCAAATCAAAACGCCATAACGTTGCTGCAGATGGATGGAAATTTAACCCTTGAAGAGTTTGAGAAGGCTTTGAATCTAACACTTGAAGGATGCCGAAAAATCTACGCAATGCAAAAGGAAGCGCTAAAGGCTAAGTATGTAAGCGTTAAGGAGGTTGAAGAATAATGGCGTCAGTGATTACTCGTGTAAAGCAGAAACAGATTGTACAGTTAATTGCTAAGGGAAAACGTTTGGATGGTAGAGGTCTAACGGATTATCGTGAAATAAAAGTTGAACAGGGAACAATCGAGCGTGCAGAAGGTTCAGCAAGAGTGCTGCTTGGAAGAACAGAAGTTTTGGTTGGAACAAAAATTGAAATCGGCCAACCATTTCCCGACACACCTAATGAAGGCGTTTTAACGGTAAATGCTGAACTGGTGCCTTTGGCTTCATCGACTTTTGAACCTGGACCACCTGATGAAAACTCTATCGAGATTGCAAGGGTTGTTGACAGAGGAATAAGGGAGTCTAAAGCCATTGATTTAGAGAAATTATGTATTGAGCCCGGAAAAAAAGTTTTTGTTGTCTTTGTAGACGTTTACGTGCTTAACCACGACGGAAACTTGATAGATGCTTCGGCTTTAGCCGCTTTGGCTGCTTTACTTAACACAAAAATGTCCAACTATGAAATTGAAGAAGGTGAAGTGAAAATTAAGCCGGGTCATACCTCGCTTCCGATGAGAAGACACCCCATAACAGTTACTTTTGCGAAAATAAATGACAAGCTCATTGTTGACCCATGGCTAGAAGAAGAACAAATAATGGATGCTAGGCTTTCGATGGCAATTGACGATGACGGCAACATATGCGCAATACAGAAAGGCGGCAGCGGATACTTCGCACCTGAACAAGTATTAGAAGCCGCAAAAATAGCTAGAGAAAAGGCTGAAGAGATGCACAAAAAGCTAGAGTTGTAAAAACGATGGGAAGAACAAAAAAAGTAGGACCGACACGCGGGTTGGGAGTCCGCTACGGATCTACTGTTAGAAAGCGCTACAGCAAAGTGGTTACAGAGTTGAAGAAGCCTCATAGATGTCCGCAGTGCGGATTTCCACGAGTCAAAAGGGTGAGCGTTGGCGTTTGGGGTTGTAGAAAATGTGGATTCACATTCACAGGTGGAGCGTATACGCCAACTACAAAGCTTGGAATAGTGGCAAGACGTGTGGCTAAAGGTGCACCTATAGAGGAAGTATTGGAAGCGGAAAAAGAAGAAGTTGAGTAGTGTTGCTTAGCTTTGAGTGATTTGGGTATTGGCTAGAAGGCTTATGAAAGCGACGGCTGTTGTGCGTTTGAAATTTTCTTCTGAGAAACGTTTGGAAATAGTTTTTACTGCCCTTGAACCAGAGGTTGATAAGTCTGTTACGATGCGTTCTAGAGCTAAATTGGAGAAAGATGATGATTTTTTGGTTTTAAAGGTTGAAGCAGGAGATACTGTGGCTTTGCGTGCAGCATTAAACGCTTATTTGAGATGGATAAATTCAATGACGAATGTTTTGGAAGTTTTGGAGAAACAATGAATGCTGATTGATGTTTCTGTTTTGCTCTGCGGTTACTATACCCCCTATAAATAGATAGAACTTGTGATTAATCTGTATGTAGGTTTGCGTTTTTGGAGAGACTTTGGAGAAGAAATCAACAAATATGGATGGACCCCTCTAGGTTTTGGGTTTATAGCTGTAGATTTGTCGCCAAGCAGAAAAATCATTTTGTCCGACAAAAAGAGCCTATTTTATTTTTCAGAAACCGACTCTCATTAAATTTTAATCCATCACCCAACTTTTTGAGATGTGTACAGTGGTAAGGTTTTATCCAACCAATTTCAGGGCCACTTGCTTTGCCGATCACTCAAACTCTCAATCTTAAACTCTGCAGACTCCTAACTCTACATATACTCATACCTAAACCTATCCACAACGCACACGCACACACCATGTGGTAGAAGACGCGCTAGATTAGCATTGACACAATATATTTAGGCAACAGAGCAGAAAGATGCCCTGTCAAGTGATAGAATGCCTTTTCAATGGAAAGACATATTGCAGGATTGGTTGCTTGGAGAACGTTTGGATTATGAGATAGATGATATCATCAATGCGTTCAATGACGTTGAGAGAATAATGGGGTCGGAATGGTTAGCCCATCTGTTTGGTCAAAGTAGAGGAACAATGGTTGCTATACAAATCATTGAGCTTGGAAGAACGCTGAGAGAAATAGAAAAAATCCATAACGGATCAAGCTTGATTTCTAGAATCGCGACCAACTATCCATACACAATCCGTCAAGGGAATGAACTCAAAAGGCTTGATTTGCTTAGGTTTCAGTCATCTAATGAAGCCCATGAGTTAGCACACGCTCTCGCGGTTGCTAATCATGTGGCTCATTATAGACGAAATCTGCTTGAAGTCGAACTTGACCCAGAATTATCTGTGAAAACTAAGATAAAGCATCCTGATTTCAGAGTAAAATATGATGGCACATGGGTATATGTGGAAGTAGTGTGTCCTGGTTTTTCTGAAGAAGCGCAGAATATTTACAGAATTCTGGCTAGAATAGCAAAAATACACAATGAAATCAGAATGGATCGTGTCGTTGAGGTCTATCTCTTCAAAGATCCTAGTCGGACAGAGATCGATCAAATCATAGAAAAATGCAAGTTGCTAGCGCAAAGTGACATACAGCCACAAGAATATGCCATAGAGAATGTCGTTCAAATATTCACTAATCCTTGGAATCAGGAACGCCTTCCAACATTTCTTCCCGCAGTCAAAGAGAAAAGACCACTTTTGGGTTTTGTCAGTGGCGAGTTCAGAAACGAAGAAGGTGTTTCACACGGTAGGAAATGCAATGTCAAAATGCCTTTCAGTGATGAAAGATCTCAAAGAATACTAGGTGAGAAGAGTCGCCAACTATCCAGAGAACATCCTGGATTGATCATAGCTGACGTTTCCAGCGTGGCAGGCGGGTTAAAACGCTGGCCTGAGTTGATGAAAAGAAGACTACAGAGAAGTTTGAACCGTAGAATAGGTGGCATACTAATAACTGAAAGCTCAATTTCAGGCAAGTCAATGAAGACAGAGAAGAGATTCATCGAACATCCCAATCCGATTCATCCGCTGCCTCGAGATTTCATAACAATAACGACTTCTGTCTGCTAGTTCAGCCTGGGCAATAAACTGGAGTTGGCTATTCACTTAAGGCATGTTTCAACCATAAGCGGTTTAAGTTTACGTTTTTTCAAGTTTTTGGAAAATGCTTTATTAAGGGCTTGGCTTATTGCTGTGCAGAATGGAAGGATACAACGTGAGTGACGAAATATCGAAGCTTCCACCCCAAATTCAAGAACGCCTATTAAGGCTTCAGCAACTTCAACAAACACTCCAATCAGTCTTAGCCCAGAAACAACAGGTAGAAATTGAACTAACAGAAATTGAACAAGCCTTAAGCGAACTGCAAAAAATGACTGATGACGCAGTCATATACAAGGCTATTGGCTCACTTTTGGTAAAAGCAGAAAAAACAAAAATAACCGCTGATTTAAACGAGCGAAAGGAACTGCTCAACACTCGAGCCACAGTTTTGGGAAAACAAGAGGAACGCTTGCGCCCCCAAATAAAGGATTTGCAAACTAAGCTCCAACAAGACCTAAGTCCAGTTTCTCCATCCCAGCCGTAGCCCCTATTAGGGTGGAACTTGTGGAAGAGTTAGGCTTACCGAAGTTAACCACTGAACAAATAGAAGAATTGTGCTCAATTGCGGAAGAAGCAGCCAGAGAATATGCCTTATCAAAGGTTCCTTCAAAAAGAATAGAAACACTAAACATAAGCGTCGAGGCTAAAGGAACAAAACCCGTGACGCTAACAGTCGAAATAGATATTGCTTTGTCACCATTAATGAAAGACTTTGACGTGCAAAAGCTTGTCGATGAAGCCGTGGAAGAGGCTTTCACATCTGCTAAAAAATATTTGAGGGAACTAAAGTGTCATTCAAAGAAATAGCCAAAATATTGGACGAATCAGACGCTAAGCTGGTTGTCTTATTATGTCACCATAATGCAGACCCAGATGCCATCTGTTCAGCCTACGCCTTCGCAAAACTACTAAAATCCTTAAGACCAAAAGCTGACGTTGAAATCGGAGCGGCTCAAGGAATAAGCCGACTTTCAAAACATCTTCTTAAATATTTGCCAATAGAAGTGGAAACACAACCTAACGTAGAAAAGGCAGACGCAATAGTTCTGCTTGACACCAACACAATTCAACAATTGAATAATCTGGCTGAAAAAGTAAAAACTTCAAAAGCACCAATCATAGTGATCGACCACCACGCATCCCACCCTGAAACAGAACAACAAGCAAAACTCTGCATAACCAACGAAGAAGCATCGTCAACATGCGAAATTGTCTACAACTTCTTTAAAGAAATGGGCATCAAACCAGACAAAAATGAGGCTAAAGCGTTGTTTTTGGGCATAACCTTTGACACACGCCATTTCATCCTAGCCAACTCATCCACATTAAAAACTATTGCAGAACTTATTGATGCAGGCGTAAACGTGCACGAAACATTGCCTCTGCTTTCTCTACCCATTGACTTCTCCGAGCGTGTAGCAAGGTTGAAGGCTTGCAGAAGAGCCAAACTTTTCAAGATTGGAGAATGGATAATTGCGCTTTCCCATGTTAGCGCCTACCAAGCCTCAGCAGCGAGAGCCATAATCGACATAGGCGCCCATATCGCCGCCGTAGCTGGACAAAAAAATGAAAATATAGAGATTAGCCTACGCTGCACCCGTGAATTCCACGAAAAAACCGGCATACACCTAGGCAAAGACATTGCCAAACCTTTGGGTGAATATCTCCACGGCATGGGTGGCGGACATTCCACAGCCGCTGGGGTTAACGGTGTAGGAGATATTGAAACTGGACTTAAACGTTGTTTGAGGCTTTTAAAGGAAAAGTTAGCTAACCAATAGTAAGTAGCTACTCTTAAATGAGCCAATAACCCGCTTAAAAATAGGCAGGCAACGCCAGAATGGCAATAATCGAAACAAAAAACATTACATACACATATCCAGGCGGCACAAAATCATCGATTAAAGATGTTTCCATAAAAGTAGAAAAAGGCGAATTCACACTAATCACCGGCCCAAGTGGATGTGGAAAAACAACCCTCTGCCGATGCTTCAACGGACTAATTCCACACTTCTATCAAGGCGAACTGAAAGGCGAAATAACTGTTGGAAGATTCAATGTTGCCGACCACCCAATTCATGAACTAGCAAAACATGTTGGGCTTGTTTTTCAAAACCCGGAAAACCAGCTTTTCGCCCTATCTGTTGAGAAAGATGTAGCTTTTGGACTTGAAAATCTTGGAGTTTCAAGGGAAGAGATGCATAAAAGGGTGGATTGGGCGTTAAAGCTTGCCGGTATATATGATTTAAGGGAGAGAGCACCCTATGAACTTTCAGGCGGACAGCAACAACGCACTGCAATAGCATCTGTCTTAGCCATGCAACCGGAAGTAATAGTATTAGATGAGCCAACTTCTTTCCTTGACCCGTTAGGCGCAAAGAAAATATTCGAAGTAATTTACGAACTGAACAGAACACTCAGAATAACCGTTGTGCTTGTTGAACATAGACTTGATTTAACAGCCAAGTATGCCAACCACATAATTATAATGGATGATGGAAAGGTTGTTTTAGACGGTGACCCTCGCGAAATCTTGAACTCTGAAGAAGCTCGCCTGATAGGAGTCGGAATTCCAAAGGCAACACGCCTTTATCATATACTTAGGAAAGACGGATTAAAACTCGGCAACACTATTCCTTTGTCTTCAGATGATATGGTAACCTTGCTGAAGGAGGCACTCGAAACTGATGATTGAAGTTAACGATGTCCATTTTACCTATCCAAACGGTGTAGAAGCATTAAAGGGCATATCCTTAACCATCCAAAATGGCGAATTCGTAGCCATAATGGGACAAAACGGCGCTGGAAAAACAACTCTGGTCAAACATTTTAATGGACTACTGAAGCCAACCAAAGGAAAGGTGCTCATTGACGAAGTTGAAACAACAAAAGTCAGCGTTGCGACCCTAGCCAGAAACGTGGGCTTTGTCTTTCAAAATCCAGACCATCAGCTTTTCAGCGAAACAGTCGAAGACGAGATAGCCTTTGCATTAAGAAATTTCGGGTTTAAAGAAAACATTACAAAAAGACGGGTAACATGGGCTCTAAACCTTTTAGGCTTAACTCAGTATAGAAAGACCTCACCTTTTATGCTCAGCGGCGGAGAAAGAAAAAGAGTAGCCCTAGCTTCAGTTCTGTCATGGAACCCGAAAATACTGATATTAGATGAGCCGACAATAGGACAAGACTATCAACAGAAAGAGAAGCTTAGACAATTCATTTTGCAAATGAAAACTCAGAGAAAAACAGTAATTATTGTCACACATGACGTCGAGTTTGTGGCTGAATGCAACCCAAGAGTTCTATTAATGCTTGAGGGAAAAATTGTAGCTGACGGTAAGGCAAGAAAAGTCCTTACAAACCTGGAAATCTTAACTCAAGCATCTATTGTCCCACCTCAAATAGCCCAAATTTTCCTACAACTTAGTGATCTAGAACTTCCCAAAAACGTCATCGACATTTACGAAGCACAGGGAATATTGCTTAAAATTTTGGAGAAAAAAGCCCCATGAGCGTTTTTGACGGACTTAGATTTCGAAAGGTTTATTCGCCCATTCACAATTTAGACCCAAGAATAAAATTTGTTTATGTTTGCGCAATTTTTGCGGTTGCAATAATTTTTGGGGAACTCTTACCTTTAATAATACTTTTCATTATGCAGATTCCATTTGTTGTTTTGGCTGGCGTTAAACGTGAGTGGCTCCGCTCAATGCGTGGGGCAGCCTTCCTGGCTACAATAATTTTCTTGACAAACTTCATTTTCGCATACATTGGAGGACGTGAACTAGCGCAGAGCCTAGAAAATGCTACGGCCATGACCTTGCGTTTCATAGTGCTCGTTGAATCTTTCTCCATTTTCTTCCTAACAACCTCGCCGGATCATTTAGGCTTAGCCCTAGAGCAGACACACATACCATACGAGTTCTGTTTCGCGTTCACAACCGCCGTGCGTTTTGTCCCAGTTTTAGCTGAAGAAGCCCAGACAATCATGGACGCCCAAAAAGCTAGGGGTTTAGAGCTCGAACGAGGAAACTTTCTAAAAAGGATTAGAAACTATATTCCAATTCTTATACCCTTGATTGTGAGTGCAATTCGCAGAAGCCTCGAATTAGCTGAAGCAATGGAGTCCCGTGCATGGGGAGCAACCAAAAAACGCACAAACCTGTACATGCTAAAAATGCACCAAGGCGACTTTGTTCTAGTAGCTATAACCTGTGGGATTTTGGCTGTAGCAATTTATGTTCGCCTATACCTTACGATCCCATCATTAAATGAGCTTTTTGAAAGCTTGTTTTAAACCGTAAGATTTTTAATATAGACGTTAGAGTAATGGGTTCTCGGAGCTTGGAAAAAGTTGAAGTGGCTGAAGGCAGCGGCGGAAGAAATCATTGCTGGCATTAAGAATTCCATCGAAAACCTTAACATGAATGAAGTTGAGCGGTTGATTGAGCTTTTACTTGAGGCAAAAGACAAAAAAATCTTTATTGTAGGCATGGGAAGAAGCGGATTCGTCGCCAGAGCATTCGCTTTACGCCTAATGAACCTAGGTTTTAACGTATATTTCCTAGGCGAAACCATCACGCCAGCCGCAGAAAAAGGAGACCTCCTAATCGCCATTTCAGGTACAGGCGCCACAAAACTAGTTTTAACCGCAAGTACAGCCGCAAAAGAAATCGGTGCAACAGTCATCGCCTTCACATCCTTTCCAGAATCACCTTTAGGCCAAATGGCTGATCACACCGTAACAGTCAAAGGAAGAACAAAATCAGGTTGGCCCAGAGAAGAAGATTACTTAGCCAGGCAACTTATCGGTGAACGCGAACCATTAACCCCGCTTGGAAGCGTTTTCGAGAACAATTGCATGGTGTTTTTAGATAGTTTGGTTGTGGAATTGATGCATCGTCTAGGGCGAACTGAAGAGGATTTAAAGCGTAGACACGCAACAATAGAATAGCATAAGATTCGGAGTGTGCAGGGTATACGCGCTAAATGGAAAAAGAAACGCATGCGTCGACAAAAGAAGAAACGACAGAAAAGACGGGCCAGATACAAGTGAGTCTATTCTTTAACATTTTTTCTCGTATACTCATCTCTGAGTTTTTCCGCCAGTTCGCCATCTTCGATGATGAGTGCGCCACGATATCCACAATTCCTACACTCCCAAATAGACCATAGTTGCGGTAGACCAGAAGACCAAAAAACATTGGCTGCACCGCATTTTGGACAAAACTTCACACCACGCTTTCCAGTCTTACGCTTAGATTTAGGAAGTTCATGTTTTCGAACATGTTCAGCATCAGTTACGCTCAAATTAAACCCATACAAGAATTTGTTTTCTGTTCTATTAAAGTTGGCTAGTGTTAAGCATGCTAAAGATTAGGCATGCATATAACTTATTAAGACTCACGACACAGTATATCTATGGAAGTAGGAAAGACTCTAAACAACAGGAACAATACCAACGGGGAAGAAACCAATGCCAAAAACCTCCAAAACTACAGAACAAAATGAAGTAGGCATAATAATAAAGGAGGAAGGGAGAAAACCAACTGTTTTTAGAGAAGTTTATCCCATAAAGGAGCCTTATGTCTACGCAGCAATAGTTAAAGACCCAGAAACTCAAAAAACATTGTATGAAGTTATAGAGCCTATGCTTCAGAAAGAAGAAAAGGTGCGGCTGCAAGAAATAAGAACCTTCTTAATGGAAGAGGTTGACGTAAACCTAAAGGAAATAGAGACTAAGGAAAAGGCAGAAAACTATCTAAGAGAGAAAACAAAGGAAATAATTAAAAAATACCGCATAAAAGCTCCACCAGAATCTTTTGACAAACTCGCATATTACATAATAAGGGATTTTATAGGCTACGGGAAAATAGACCCTTTAATGAAGGATCATTTAATCGAAGATATATCAGCAGATGGTGTAAACATACCCATTTATGTTTGGCATAGGCTTTACGAATCGTTACCCACAAACATAATATTTAAGGATGAAACGGAACTAAACTCGTTCATAATTCGCCTTGCATATTTAGCGGGAAAAAACATCTCCATAGCATCCCCGATTTTGGATGCATCACTTCCAGACGGTAGCCGAATACAATTAACTTATGGAAACGAAGTTACAAGAAGAGGCTCAACGTTCACCATTCGACGCTTCAGAGTTGATCCATTAACCATTTCAGATCTAATTGCCTTTAACACGATTTCCTCGGAAATGGCTGCTTACCTATGGTATATCATAGAAAACAGAGCCTCAGTCGTAGTGGCTGGTGGCGTGGCTTCTGGAAAAACAACGATGTTAAACTGTCTATCAATGTTCATAAAGCCGGAAATGAAAATAGTGAGTGTAGAAGACACGCAGGAACTCAACCTTCCACATGAAAACTGGATACCTTCAGTTGTAAGGTTAGGTTTTGGACGCGAAGACAAAAGAGGCGGCACAATAACCCTATTTGACTTGTTGACGGCTGCTGTCAGACAAAGACCCGATTATATTATTGTTGGTGAGGTTCGTGGAGAAGAAGCCTATACATTATTTCAAGCTATGGCAACCGGCCACCTTGGATTGAGCACGATACATGCTGAGTCTGTTGAAGCTGTAATAAACCGTCTTGAATCTGAACCTATGAACATTCCTAAATCGCTCATAGCAATGACGAATGTTATAATGGTTATGACGAGAACAGAAATTGAAGGAAAGCCAGCAAGGAGAGTCAGCACAACAACAGAGGTTGTAGAACTTGGTCCAGAGAGAAAGAATATATTAACTGAAGAGGTTTTTCGCTGGATCCCGAAAGAAGACAAGTTTGTTTTTTCTGGGCATAGTACCATTCTGGAGAGGCACATGAAGAAATTGGATATTAATGAAGAAGAAATTAGACGCGAATTACACCGTAGGAAGATTGTCTTAGAATGGATGGTACGGAAAGGCATTCGACGCTACACGGATGTCGCAAACGTGATTCGCGAATACTATGTCGACCCGAACCGGGTTTTCCAAAAAGCCAGAGTGGGACTGAAATGAAAAACAACAAAGCCTTTGAAAAAGTCAAAATGCTCTATAATCGTCTTAGAGCATTACTTAAGTCGCCTTCCAGAAGATTTTCGAGTCTTAAATCGAAAATATCGCAAGAAACTACTGAACGTGCCTTTAAAAGGCCGCATTCCTTGGCTTACCAGCTTATTGGAGAGAAAACAGAACGTGTTTTGCCACTTTTCAGAGATTTAGACTCAAACTTACAGAGGGCAGGGTTAAAAGTTACCTTCAAGGCTTACGTTAGCTTAACAGTTTTTGCCACAATTTTAACTTCATTTGTTGCGCTCGCCATTATTCCATGTTTACTAATTTTCACTTTTAATGTGCAGCTTTTACCAGCAATTTTGTTTGGTGTGGGAGGAAGTTTATTCACAAGCGCGCTCTCACTCATTGGATTTTATGTCTACCCAATTTATCGTGCGGATAAGCTTAGAAGAGAGTTAGAAGATGAATTGCCTTTCACAACTGGCTATATGGCAATTCTTACAAGTGCCGGCGTTTCTCCGGAAAAGATTTTCTACTTGCTCTCAAATCTCAGCGTGCCATTAACCGTTTCCACGGAGGCTAAAAACGTTGTCAGAGATGTGAACCTTTTCGGTTTAGACATAATTTCCGCTTTGGAGGGAACATCGAAGCGAACTCCTTCTGAAAGATTTCGCGAAATGCTGGAAGGATTTATTTCGACAATACATTCGGGTGGTAATTTAGCTGCTTATCTACACGAAAAATCTAGACAATACATGAAGCTGAAGAGGATAAGCCTACGCAAGTTTTCAGATACTCTATCAATCTTATCAGAGTTTTACGTGGCTTTGCTTGTCACAGGTCCTCTGCTTCTCATCATCATGCTTGCGGTCATGGCAATGCTGGGTGGAGGCAGTTTAGGGATGCTTAGCCCAGACCTTTTGCTTAGAATGCTTACCTACCTTGGAATACCGTTGGGCTCTATAATGTTTCTGATAATCTTGGACGCTGTTTCACCTAAGTGGTAATGAAAATGCCGAAAATAGGAAAGCATACGAAAAAAATCGTGTGGATTGCCTCGGTTTTGGTAGCCGTGGCCATAATTTTATTTGCTTACACTATGTTTTGGGGAACCACCACATTCGATGAGTTTGTTTTTTTCGCCATTATAATCGCTGTTTTTCCTCCAGCAGTCTTAAACTACATTGATTATAAGCGGAGAAAAGCCATAGACGAGCACTTGCCAGACCTTTTCAGAAGTATAGTTCAAGCTCAAGAGACAGGTATGACCCTTCCTCAAGCTTTGGAAGAAGCATCCAAGAGAAATTATGGTCCATTAACAGCTGAATTGAGAAAAATGACTGCACAAATTTCGTGGGGCATGACTTTTGAAGATGCACTCCTTGCTTTGGGAAAGCGCGTTAACACCGTGCTTATGCAAAGAACTGTACCACTGATAATTGAAGCAAGCCGTTCTGGAGGGCGTGTGGAAAAGGTTTTTGATCCCATGGGCAAGTTTATACAGACAACATTGCTGCTTGATAAAGAAAGACGAAACCAAACAAGACCATACGTTGCAATAATTTATGTAGCCTTTTTCGTGTTTTTATTCACCATTATACTGCTTTTCAAATCGTTCTTCCTGAGCATAGAAGGCTTACCAATACTTGGAACCACAGTAATGTCACCTAGAGAAATGCAACAGATATTTTTCCACATGACGTCAATCCAAGCCTTCTTCGGAGGACTAGTCGCTGGAAAAATGGGAGAGGGAACAATAAACGCGGGACTGAAACACAGCCTAGTCATGATGTTTTGCGGCTACATAGTCCTAAAACTTTTCTTGTGAGGTAGGGAAATGGCGAGAAAGCTTAGGAGATTCTTCCATGATAAACGGGCTATAACTCCGGTATTGAGCAATCTTTTGCTTATGGTTGTGGCCGTGGCTGCTATGGCGATTGCCACAACAGCAACTTACGTTATCACAACTAATCTAAGAGAGACCATGGGAGAACGACTAATAGCCGAGGATCTGTGGTTTAACCCTTCAGGCAGCATTTCAATTTATATCCTTAATGTTGGAAAAACATCCGTTCAAGTTTCAGCAGTATATGTCAACCACACTAAGTATTCTTCCGCCCCAACTCCGTTCATTTTGGAAGTAAGCAAGCATGGCTGGCTTAACATTTCATGCGGTTGGAGTTCTGGAAACATATACCATGTGGATATCGTTACAAAAAGGGGGTATCATGTTGCAGACTATTACAAAGCACCTTAAACGCTTTAAACATGCAAAACGTGGCTTAAGCAACGTAATAGTCGTTATGCTTAGTCTAGTCATTCTCGTCGTTATATCAGCAAACGTCATACTCTGGAGCTACCAAATGAATCAGTTAGACCTCGAAAGAGAGCAAGAAAGTGTGGATGTTCTTTTAGCTACTCGATTTTCTCCAGGGTATCTGGCTCAAAAAGAATACACTGTGGATAAAGAGGGAGGTGAACGCCTAGAAGGCTATTATGTTTACACTCAAATTGATGACGGGGCAGCTGAGCAATTCGTTGAAAAATACGCGGACCCGCCGCGTAGGTATCGGTTGGGGATTTACGATGACTTTATACTGGACTTGTCTGGCTTCCCTCTTACTTATGTTAAATCCGTTCAGATACAGTTAAAGTACTCAACTAACTCAACCGAAGACCATTGGCATCTTAACGCTTGGAATTGGACACTTGCAGATTGGTCAGATCTCGGTTCAAGCAAGCCAACTTCCACATGGACGTGGGTGTACTTCAATGTGACAACAGATGATGTAGCAAATCTCGTAAATGCGACGGACGGACGTGTAAGGATAAAGGTAATTGATAGAAACATAATAGACACCTCGCCAACGCTTCTGAACATCGATCTTCTTGCTATGAGGGCTATACTGAAAGGGTCATGCTTTAAGTTTAGGAACAGCGGGTTCTTGACGGCGCATCTGGTTGCGTTATGGGTTATTGATTCTGAAGATAATCATACTCGTTATGAATTGAACTTATTCATAAATCCAGGAGAGACCATAACTTACTGGACTGATATAACTTGGCCTTCCGGGTCATACCTGATTAAAGTTGTAACTGAGCGGGGAAACAGCGGTATTTACGAGCAAATAAACTGAAAAACTAATTTTATTTGTTTTCATTTGTGCTCTTTCTTAGGAAATTTTATCTTTCAAGGCTTTTATAGCTTCTTTCTCATTTTTTGCCTCAATCAATTTGATGTTGTACAATTCTGCCATTTTCTTTCCGTTTTCACTCATTTTCGGAATTGCAATTAAATAGGCGTTTTCTGGCGAAACATCATATATTTTGGCGAAAAGTGCGATTACCGGTTGCTCAGACACCGCGTTTTCGGTGGATGTTGCTAAATCAATCACCGTCATTTTTCGTATATTTTCTCCTTTCCCTTTGTAGGCTACAATGTCAAACATGTGGTTTGCTCCAGATTTACCTTTTATAAAAGCTGGACTTTCCACTTCAAATCCATTCTCTGCAAGGAAATCTCTTATTGGAGCAATTACCATCCAGCCTACGGCAACCTCTTCCTTTGCCTCTTCTTTCAGCTTGTAAGCGTAAACATCTTTAATGACAGCCTCTTCAAAAGTGAAGTTTGTGTGACAGTTTCTGCAGAAATGCGCCGTAACGGGAATGTCAAAACTTTTACTGCAGTCCTTACAGGTGCACCACATTCCAGCCTTTCTATAATCCACATCAAGCTTTCTCAATTCCTCGCGACATTTTGGGCAAGCAAGCTTGTTTCCTTTCCTGAAGTTCTCTTCAACATCCATATAACCGCATTTAACATGCTCAATTAGAGCACTTCTTTGGATGTCAAATGATTTGCAGTATGGACAACAATAGTGAATAGAAATGTTTACGGAACCACATTTTGAGCAATAAATAATTTTGTCATAAAGTCTTCTTTTCAGTATACCAGCCACGTGAAGCCTGTTCAAGAATGCCTCCGCACTTGAAGCGTCGCCAACAATCGCTTCAACCGCCGGATAGCGATAACCAAGCTTAGGGTCATAAACGGGTCCAAGTTCGCTTATTTCACCGCTTAAAAATTTATTTAAAAGGACTTGCGTATTGTGGTCCTTGTAAAGTTCTAATCGTTGCATTTTATCTGTCTTCAGCATTCTCTTCCCAGACTAATTCGTTCTTTGCAGACACCTTTTGATATGAATTGAGTTACAATATTTAATTGTTTTTAAAGTTGTTAAAAATTTCCGCTTTAAATCGGTTAAGCATTTCCAGAAAGGTTTTTAAAATTTCGCTCAATGGTTGATTTGGGGAAAGAGACAAAGAATGGGTTCGCAATCGAAACATACAGTGAAATGTCCTAAGTGCGGTTTCGCCTTCGACATAACGTATGGCAGAGCATTTGCTTGTTCGGGTTGTCCATCTCTTGTACAATGCAGAATGGCTAAGTGCCCGAAATGCGGACACGAATTTCCTTTGTCCTAGCGATAAAAGTAAACGCATGTTGGATCGCCTAAATTCTTGGCTTAACTTCAAATTCACATATTTCATCTCCAACAGTTAGCATTTCAATTCAACATGAAAACTATTTTAGGAACAAAATCTTCCATAACCTTACACACCATACCACATCCAGAAATTCTACTTGATGCCTAAAAATAAAGAGTTTAAGGCGTAATAATTCAGAGTTAAAATCAGCATGTAAAATCCACAGTCATGTTTTTTAACAAGAATCTCCATATTCCAAAGCACAACATAAACGTAAAAAGCATAACGCCAAAGGTGAACCATTTGTCAATCCAAAAACCTCCAAAACGTCTATTGATCCGCTGGACAACGCTGAAAGGACTAGCAGCAATAATTCTATTCCTAATCATATCAGTATTAACTGAGTATTTAATTGTTCTTTATGCAATAAACCTCGGCGTCAAAGATACGACATTACTGCAATGGAGTATCCAGTTTCCCGGAACTGATTGGATCATAACCATATCGATTAGCCCATTATTTCATTTAGTCCCTATAGCTGTTATAATCACGCTTCTATTCAGCTGGACATATTTAACAAGGCATGCTGCTGTAAAACCTCATGAAGTGGGTAGAGAAAAAGTCAGACCCGTTTCTAAACAAGGGAAAAAATTAAAGTCAAAAGAAGTTAGGAAGCTAACATCAAAAATGAGCCACGCTGTAAAGAAATTCTTTGGCAAAATAAAGTCAGGATTATTAAGAGTTAGGGGTGTTGCATATCTCTGGCAAAAAATACATTTCGCAAGAGCCACCATAAAAAGCGCTCTAACTGTATTCCTAGTTTTTTCGGCATTCATTCTCATAGTTTCCCTTTTAGCGTATCCCAAACTAATTCACCAAACAATATCAAATGCCTACCAAAACAATCCGTCACTACTTAGCTTCGTGAAAGGCACTACAGAGGCTTTAGCGCCTATCGGCGGGATTTTCTCAACCATAAACAGCGCTCTATTATCAGTTGCGCCAAGTTTCAGAGACTTCGTTTTAAGTCTTGGAACCATAATTAAGCCCTTGGCTGATCTAGATAATGTTGGAAAATATTTGTTTTTCCAAAACATTGCGGCTTGGGTTTCAGCCCTAGTAGCCATATTTTACGGAGAATATATACGAAAAAGTTATCGATATAGGAAAAGCAGAGGTTAAGGGAACTTTAATGGCTGACCGCCCCAGATTTGGTCCGGCTGGTGTTCCTCCATGGTTTAAAGCAATGAAAGCGGTTTTGACGGATGTTCCTAGACTTTTAAGAGGGGAGGACCTTGACGCTTTCGAGTATCAAGCGGTTCGTTGGGGTGCAAAACCGCAAATAAAGAGGGAAGACGCTGAGAACCTCAGTTTGAAAGCTAAAGATAATGATGTTTTGCTTAGTCTTCACGGCTCCTATTTCATAAATTTCTGCGGTGGAAAAGACGTAATCGAAGCAAGCAAACAACGTCTAATCGCATGCGCAACCGCAGCGGAATGGATGAAAGCATACGTCGTGGTTTTTCATTCTGGATTCTACGGTAAAAGACCACAAAAAGAAGCTTTCACTAACTGTTTAGAAGCATTGAAAGAGGTTGTTGAGGCTATGAGGACTTTAGGAATCAAAAATGTTAAAATTGGTCCTGAAACAATGGGTAGGCATTCCCAGCTTGGAAGCCTAGATGAAGTTTTAAGTTTATGCGAAGAAGTTGAACAAACACAGCTAGTAGTTGATTGGGCACATTTACACGCAAGGGATAGAGGACGTTTCAAAACGATTGATGATTTCCGCAAGGCTATTGTGGAAATTGAAAATCGACTTGGAACAGAAGCCGTTAGAGATTTGCATTGCCACTTTACAAAGGTTGAATTCACGGATAAAGGTGAAAAACGTCATCATATAATGGATGAAACGGATTATGGACCTGACTTCACTATGCTTGCAAAAGTTATAGCCGAATTCAAGCTGAAGCCCGTTATTATAAGCGAAAGCCCAATCTTAGACATGGATGCAATAAAAATGCGGGATATCCTCCAAAAAGAACTTAAAAGCTAGCATATTGAATGAAATTCTCAACATTTTATGATGTTATAGTTTGAATTTTCTTACTGCGTTTTCTTTAGGTCTCAAATATTCGATTTCATTAAGTTTTAATTCTAGTAAAGTATAATTCGGGTCATCAGGACTTTTCCAATGTTCACTAAAAAAGTCACAATGTTTAGCGACTTTAACCTTTGTTTCTCTATCACTAATGATTTTTGCAAATCCCGCAGCCCTTATATAACCGTGATGCTTTCCTTCGTCAAATAATAGGCAAAATTCTATCTTTGCGTTTTCGCATATTTGCCTGACCTTTGCATTACGTGTTCCTGTGAGGACCCAGAATCTTTGGTCAAAATTGACAAGTGTTACGGGTCTGACTCTTGGTTGGTCGTTTTCTTGGGTTGCTAAAAACATATCTGGATAATCTTTAAAGCGTCTCCATATTTCTGCCTTAAAGTCTTTAAACTCGTGGCTCATTTAAACACCTTCTCTGCACAATCTTTGCAAGAAGTAATATTTAATGTTTAAATACGATACCTTTTTGTATGCAGTTTGTAGTGCTGTTTATAGGTGTCCCTTTTTGGTGCGGCTAAGAGGATTCCAAAAACTCACGCCAATAGAAAACGCATTACAACTGCTTTTTCAAAATTTAAGGATTAAAAGGTTAAACCATGTTATTATCCCTTTACATGAGGCTCTAAACAGAGTTTTAGCAGAAGACATTATTGCAGATGAGGACATACCAAGGTTTGACAGGTCTGCGGTAGACGGATACGCTGTTAAAGCTGAAGACACTTTTGAAGCATCACAGTTTAAGCCAAAAACCCTCCAAATAATCGATGAAAATGAAGTAAAAGAAAAACAGGCAAAAAAAGTGTGGACCGGAAACCCTATTCCAAAAGGTGCAAACGCCGTTGTAATGCTTGAAAACACCAATCGCATTAACAGCAAAATTGAAGTTTGGACCTCAGCAACACCAGGAGAAAACATTTCGAAAAAAGGCGAGGAGATTCAAAAGGGAGAGGCTGCTGTAAAAGCTGGAACTCGCCTAAAGCCTCAACATTTGGGATTAATAGCTGCTTTAGGAATTGTTGAGGTTAAGGTTGTTGAAAGGCCTAAAATCGCCGTTTTGGCCACGGGAAATGAACTTGTAGAAATAGGCGGCAAACTACGAAAAGACCAAATTTTCGAGGTTAACAGGCTCATTCTTTCAGCCCTATGCCGTGAATTAGACGCTGAGCCGATAGATTTGGGTATTGCAGAGGATGATGTTGAGGAAATATTGAGGAAAATGAAAAAGGGCTTAGAGAGGGCGGATTTGATAGTAACCACGGGCGGGACAAGCGTTGGAGTTTCAGACATTGTCCCAGAAGCCGTTAACAAAATTGGAAAACCAGGCGTCATTGTTCACGGCATAGCCATGCGCCCAGCCATGCCAACAGCTCTAGCAGTAGCAGACGGAAAGCCAATAATTATTCTTTCGGGTAATCCTGTGGCGGCAATGATTGGGTTTGAGGTTTTCGCCAGACCGTTAATATGTAGGGCGCTTGGATTGGAAAAAGAAGAGCGTAGGCTCACAGTTAAAGCAAAAACAACGAAAAGAGTTAGCACTGTCCTTGGAAGAAAAACTTTTGTCCGCGTCCGTGTTTTACAACGTAATGGAGAATTTTTCGCAGAACCAATAAGCGCTCGGGGTTCGGGCATAATTTCGACAATGACTAAGGCTAATGGTTATGTCATTGTTCCAGAAAATCGAGAAGGCCTAGAAAAAGGAGAATTCGTTTTAGCGATTTTGTTTGATAATGTTGAAGTGGTTGATGAAAATGTTTAGAAAACTTCTCACACTTGACGAAGCACAGCAGGTTATTCACCAACATTTTAAACCCAAACCTTCAGGCGTCGAGGAAATCACGCTCCTAGAAGCTTGTAACCGTGTTCTCGCAAAAGACGCAACCGCCAGATTAGACATCCCAGCTTTTAATCGCTCAACTGTTGATGGATACGCAGTAAAAGCCGTAGACACCTTCGGCGCGGACGAAAACAAGCCCGTAAGACTGAAGGTTTGCGGAATAGTGAACGTCGGAGAACCGACAAAAATAACAGTTACACGTGGCACTGCAGTTGAAATTGTTACTGGAGCACCAATACCAGAAGGCGCAGATGCCGTTGTCATGGTTGAACACACAGAACGAAAGGACAATGACCTTTACGTTTATAGTGCTGTAACGAAAGATGAAAATATTATGAAAGCTGGAGCAGACATCAAGAAAGGCGAAAAAGTTCTAAAAACGGGGCAATTATTGGGTTCAAGGAAAATCGGCGTTTTAGCTGCGTTGGGTATGGCAAAAGTTAATGTGTATGTGATTCCACGTGTAGCGGTTCTTTCAACAGGTGCAGAAGTAACCGAACCTGGTGAAGAGCTTCCTCTAGGAAAAATTTATGACATAAACGCTTACAGTTTGACTGCGGCGGTTCTGGAAAGCGGTGGAAAACCCGTCTATTTAGGTGTTTTTCCCGACGACATGACTGAACTACAGAAAGCGCTAAGGCAAGCGTTGGCGTCCGCGGACATGGTTATAACTTCTGGCGGGGTTTCGGTAGGTCCGAAAGATGTTATGCCACAAACTCTAGATTTGCTTGGAAATCCAGGCGTTATTGTCTGTGGAATCGCTACTAAACCAGGAAAACCAACAACAGTTGCGTTAATAGATAAGAAGCTAATTTTTTCGCTTCCAGGTCATCCAACTTCAGCGTTGCTAGTTTTCCATCTGCTTGCATGTCCAATAATTAAGCGTATGGCTGGGATAAAAGCAGAGAAAAATTTGAGAGTGAAGGCTTTTATGGCTATGAGGATTTTTCCGGCGAAGGGTAGACGGACATTTATTATGGTTAGGCTAAAGCGTGGCAAATCAAATAGACTAGTCGCTGAACCAGTTCCAACCGGGCTTTCAGGGGCTATAACAACTCTTGCAAAGGCTGACGGATTTGTTGAAATACCTGAAAACCAGCAATACATTGATGTAAACGAGGAAGTCGTAGTGCAGCTTTTTAAGAGCCTTGAAGAAGGCGAGGCTTAGCTTTCAAAGCTTTTCCTTTTCGTTCCCGTATAGGCTGTGAAGACCCATGTTAAAATGAGATATGCAATCATGCTTATGTCGAGAATTAGGTCTTTTCCCAAAAAGTAGTAAAGGTTGTACACCGAGAATGTTGTAACAATAAAGAGTAACATGACAATGAACCAAATTGTCCAAACTCGCTTTTTAAACAAGCCGTAGGCGGTTATTAAGCTGAAAATGCCAATTATGCCAATGTGAACCAAGCGAAGATCCATAGCCAAAACAATAAAGCATATTATTCCAACAACTACGTAAAAAACAAAAGCTGTGAACATTCCTTTGCTTTCGATTTTCAGTTTAGATCCAAGTGACATCTCCAGTCGCCTTATCCTTAATGCATCGACAGCAACATTAATAAATTTAATGTTTCAAACATCTATTACTTAAATATAAAAGCAAAAATCCGTTTTAACATGTATAGAGCATTAAAGGTGAATTATTGTGCCTTTCACTCCCTTCCATCTGGGCCCAGCTCTTCTTTTCGGTTTAGCTCTGTCCGCGATTTTTGACCTGCCGACCTTGCTAGTGGCAAGCGTCATACCAGACCTAGAGCCCTTTTATGTTATTTATTTCCGCGTTTCTGATTATCTGCTTCACGGCTTTTTCCATTCTTATTTAGGTTCGTCCATCTTGGCTGTTTTGGCGGCTTTCATTGTTTATCCGCTTAGGAGTTTGTTAAATAGGCTTATGATGGTTTTTCGAATTTCGCAGAAATCTTCCTTCAAAAAGATTCTCTTCACATCTTTTGTAGGCGTTTATTTTCATGTGTTTTTGGACTCTTTTCTTTATGAGGAGATGATGCCCTTCTATCCGTTGCAGGGCAATCCTTTCTTCGATTTATTATCCGCTTTTGGCAGTTACAGTGTTGTCTATGGATTTTGCAGCTTAACTGCCCTATTAGGCATCGTCTTATACTTCTATAAAATCAGGAAAGGCATTACTGCTCTAGATTAACCCATTCTGTTGACGACAAGAGTAACGAAAAAGTTTAGAACACAGCAGCAAGAATAAGCACACTAAGAAGGGAAAAAGACCAATGAGCCACCAAGAACTTTTTGTATCCCAATCAAACGTTTTCAGCGGCTTCCAAAAACCCTTTGAAAAGGCAGACTACATAATTTTGGGAATTCCCTTCGACGTTACAAGCACATACAGAACTGGTGCAAGATTCGGACCAAACGCAATTCGACAAGCATCGCTTAACATAGAAACTTACAGTTTCCGCACAAGCATAGATGTTGAAGACCTGAAACTGCATGATCTGGGCGATTTACACATATCAACTGACACGGAAAAGACGCTGGAAAGAATTGAGATGGTCATCAAAGACCTTTTGGAAGCTGAAAAAACACCGGCAATCATTGGCGGAGAACACACGATCACCTTGGGCGTCGTAAAAGGCTTAGGGGACAAAGCCTCAAAGACAGCGATAGTAAGTTTTGATGCACACCTTGACTTGCGTAATGAGTTCATGGGCTTGAAACTTTCCCATACGACGTTCATGCGCAGAATAAATGAAAAATTAAAACCAGGCAAAATCATCGAAGTTGGCACGAGGGCAGTCTGCAAGGAAGAACTAGACTACACAAAGAAGGCTGGAATAGAGTTTTTCACTGTAAAGCAAATCAGAAAAGAGGGAAGCCAACGAATCGCAGAACAGTTAAGAGAAAAATTGGCAAGATACAGGAACGTGTATCTATCTATTGATATGGACGTTCTAGATCCTGCTTACGCCCCGGCGGTGCAGAACCCAGAATCAGAAGGAATTGAAACGCATACCTTGTTTGACATTTTATATGGCATATGCGACAAACGTGTGATGGGTTTTGATGTCGTTGAGATTGCACCAAACTATGATCAGGGAACATCAGCGATTCAAGGCGCAAAAACAATTTTCGAAACCCTCTGCTGTTTGGAAAAATCTCAGAAAGGTGGGGTAAAACGAAAGAAGTAAAAAAATATTACGATGAAAAACCAGAAAACTACGATAAAACCTTTGACATGTTATATTATAAGATCTATGATGCGATCACTTGGAAATACATCGAACCATATGTTCCAATAGACCCTGACGCTCTAGTTCTCGATGCTGGAGGAGGAACTGGCCGCTGGACAATTCGAATGGCCAGAAAAGGCTGTAAAGTGATTTTAGTTGACATTTCAGAAGGGATGTTAAAAATTGCCGCCGAAAAAGTGAAAAAAGAAGGCCTCCAGAATAAAATTACCATAAAAGAAGGCGACATTACAAAAACAGGCTATGCAGACGAAACGTTTGACATGATCCTTTGTGAACATGTTCTTTTCCTTTTCAAAGAACCAGACATCGTCATAAAAGAATTAAAGCGGATTCTAAAGAGGAAAGCCCGATTAATAATTTCGGTACACAATCGTTATGTCCAATCGTTAGTTTCGTTACCCGAAAAACCAAGCCTAGACAAGGTTGACGATGCGCTTAATATTCTGCTTTGCAAAAGATATAGTAGCATGACTAAAAATGGCGAAGTTAAAATTTATACTTGGACGCCTGACGAGTTTCGAACAATGTTGGAAAGAAACGAACTTCATATGGAGAAGATTGTTGGTAAAGGCGTTACTATGCCTCTGCGAATTTCAAAAGAGCTATTTATGAAAAAGGATTACCCCGACGATTTATTCAATAAGTTACTTCAATTTGAGCTTACTTTATGCGAGAGTTCAGACGCATTGGCATTGGCAGGACATTTACAAGCAATAGCCTACAAACCCTGAGTGTAGGCTTTTACAGGGTAATCTCCAAGCGACAACCTTCTCCAACTTTTCCAATACGACTGTTCAATCCAAGCAACCTGTATCCTTCAGGGTAGATAATTGAACAGACATAATTACAGAAATAGTCAATGGGCAACTCCACGCATTGTCGGTTGGTTATCAGTCTAAGGGGACACCTCTTCATGACACCGACATACCCTTTGCTATCCAGTCTTTCAACATCTCTCCCTATCCACACTTTTTCCATTTTCGCTTCCCAAGCAAGAAACTCTTGCTTAGACCTCTCCATGATGTTTCTTCGGCTCGCAGAGGCTGTTTCTGCCCAGAATTTCGCAAATCTTCGTAGTTCTTCCAAGCCATATGTTCTGGCAAGATATTGTGTAATCAAAATGTAGGAACCAAACTCGAAGCTTTTCCTTAGTCTGAGCTCTTCCTCAAGCGAAACTAGTATTTCCTCACCCATCATTCCACGACTTCTATCTCTTCAAATATAGCGGAACATTATGCTAAACGTCTGTGACTAGAGAGAGTTTATTGTCTGATTCTTCTTATTTCGACTACTACTTTGTAATTGTCTGGGCAACCTGCGAGAAACTTGTCCTTGTCTTTTTCCCATGGAAAAGCTCCTTCAAACTGTAAAGCAACCAAGTAGGGAAAGATAGCATTGTAAAGGAAACCGCAAACATTAGGAGCCCTATAGAGTTTATCTCTATCCTCCGAGAACAGCGTTAAGTCGAATTCCTCCCTAATATGATGCCCTGCAACACATTTTCCTTCGACTTTCACAATTTTCCCAATTAATTTATAGCTTTTCAACCCCGAAACCTCCCTGGTTTCGTTTTAGATTTTGCTCTTTAACAGTTTTGCGATGAAAAATCCGTTACATTGGTCAATGTGTGGATAAAGCCTTCGACATTTTTCCATTCCCCTTAAACCTGGCAAGCCTATTTTCGGCGTTATCTCAGTCAGTGAAAATTCTGGATGCCATTTCAGAAAACGCTCAATAAGCATTTCGTTTTCTTCAACGGTTATGCTGCATGTTGAGTAGATTAGGTTTCCTGCGGGCTTAACGTTTTCGGCGCAGCTGTTTATCATCAGCCACTGAATTTCAGCCATCTTATCAACGGAATGCCTCGTAAGCCTCCACTTGGCTGATGGCAGCTTTCCAAAAGCGCCTGTGCTTGTGCACGGCGGGTCTAAAACTACAATGTCTGCTTCTATCGTGAAAGGTAATGGATTGCATGCGTCGGCAATTATTGGAACAGCGATTTCCACGCCCATGCGTTCAACTTCGCTTTTCCAGACACTCATTCTACGTTTTGAATAATCCATGGAATAGATGACGCCGTGGTTTTGCATCAGCTGTGCTAAATATGTGGTTTTTGCTCCGGGCGCAGCACACACATCTAAAATCGTCCCTTCAAGCTTTGGATCTGTTACTTCTGCAGCGAAACAGCTTGCCTTGTCTTGAATGCAGAATAAGCCTTCTCGGAAGCTTTCCCTTGCGGTTAAGGGTTGCTTCGTGCCTATAACATTATACACATACTTTAATTCTTCAACCTTCTCAACTTTGATTCCGTCTTCTGCGAATCTCTTCAGAATTTCTTTTTCATCCGCCTTAAGCGTGTTTAGCCTCACGTAGGTTGGCGGCGGCTTCGCATCCAGTTCTAACATCGCTATAGCCTCTTTTCTCCCAAAAAGGTTGAAGCAATATTTTACAAACCATGTCGGATGAAAAGTCAAAAGCCCAATTCTTTCTTCATCGCTTACGCCTTCAAGGATTATTGTTGGCTTTTGCGTTAGTAATACGCCTAATACATGCTCAACTTTTCGAAGAGTCCCCCATCCAAGAATAGAGCGGGCAAGTTTAGCAATGCTTTCAGCTTCTTCAACGTCAATTTTGGACCAGTTTTTGGCTATTCGCGTTTGGTAAACGTAAAGCCGCAAAAACGCTTGAACCCCCAGATTAAATTCGTTGAGGGATTCGGGTTTAAGGGCGTTGTTTATGAAGTTGTCTATGAAGTTTCGCCGCCTCACAGTTTCGCACACAAGCATGTGAGCAAGCCGCACAGCATTAGCATCCCTTATGCCCAATTGTTTAACCGTTTTCGCCAATGCTAGGCGCTCGCTTAATCTTTGCATCTCCATCCAGCTTAGGGTTTCAATCGCAAGCGTCCAAGCTTCCTTAAGCAATCTACTTCACTGCCTAAACTAAACGCTAATTAAGACGCAACAAAGTTGTAAATAAGAGTTAAAGGTTTTCAAAGAATAACTTACGAAGCACCAGTGGTTTTCTTTTTAGTCCTTAATGAAGCCTGTTTTTTTCAGGATTCTCCTTAGGTCTGCTTGGGTGTTGTCCAGCATGTTCGGGTTGAACCATTTCGTCTCTAAAGCGTCTGAACCTGCCCTCAATTCCCCGCTTACTCGTTCACAGAGAAAAACAACGTGTATAAAGTGGCATTCTTCCTTCGTGTCAATCACATCAAATACGCCGAGAAGCTTAGACACCTTTACTAACAAACCAGTCTCTTCCTCAACTTCACGAACAACAGCATCAGACACTGTTTCCCCAAACTTAACGCGTCCTCCTGGCAGCAACCACCAACCTTTGTACGGTCCGGTCTTCTGTAACACAAAGAGAATTCTGTCTTTGCCGGTAGGAATTATTGCAAGCACCGATGAAACCGGCGTACGCACGGATCTACTGCGCATCTTCATAAACCTCATGCATATGCTACTTGGCAATATGTCTTGCCTATTCTACAGTAAGGGATAAATAGGTTGCTACATCATTTACAAGCTCGGTGTTTTCAAAATGGGGTATTTAGAAACACGACTCTAAACGACTTCTAAAACGAAAAGAATCCCTTAAAAACCCCGAGAATTTGAATATTTTAGAAAGAAAGAATAAAGAAAGAGAGCTATCAAACGCGGATCATAGAGTCATAGGTCAACAATTGGATTTATTCTCCATAAACGAGGAAGTAGGCATAGGCTTTGTACTTTGGCATCCCAAAGGCACAATAGCCCGCAAAATAATCAGAGACTACTGGGAAGAAGAGCATCTGAAAAATGGATATCAACTCGTATGCACTCCGCACATAGCCCGCGGAGAACTCTGGAGGATTTCAGGACACCTAGACTATTACGAACAGAACATGTACCTTTTCGAAAAAGACGGAGAACCTTACGTGGTTAAACCAATGAACTGTCCCTTTCACATACAAATATACAAGTCCCAACCCAGAAGCTACAAAGACCTTCCAATAAGATATGCGGAATGGGGAACCGTCTACAGATACGAACGCTCAGGCACTCTACATGGATTACTTCGGGTTAGAGGATTTACCCAAGATGACGCCCACATCTTTTGCACAGCAGAACAAATCGATGGAGAGATACTGAAACTTCTAGACTTCGCTGAGCATATCTTGCAGAGATTTGGCTTTCACAAATTTAACGTGTACCTTTCAACCAGAGACCCGAAACAACCTGAAAAATATATGGGTTCAGAAAAAGATTGGAAGACGGCTCAAAGAGCCTTAGCTGAAGCCCTTAAAAACAAGGGAATCACATACCGCGAAATGCAAGGAGAAGCCGTATTCTACGGACCGAAAATTGACATTAACATAGTTGATGCTTCAGGCAGAGAATGGCAATGCTCCACAATCCAGTTCGACTTCAACCTGCCAAAACGTTTCAACATGACCTACACAGGCGCAGATGGGAGAGAGCACGAAGTATTAATGATTCATAGAGCTTTGCTTGGAGCCATAGAACGTTTTTTCGCCATTTTAGTGGAACATTACGAAGGAAATCTTCCAACATGGCTTGCTCCTATACAAGTGAAAATATTGCCCGTCAGTGATAATTACGTATCATATGCCCAAAAGATCCATGAAAAACTGCAGGCTTATGGGATAAGATCGGAGGTTGACAGCAACGCCTCTACCATCAGCTACAAAATTAGAGAAGCCGAAGTTCAGAAAATTCCTTACATGGCGATCTGCGGCAAACGCGAAGTAGAGTTAAAGAAAATATCGGTTAGAAAACATGGAACTGGAAACATAGGTCTATTAACAATCAAAGAATTAACTAGGAATATTAAAAATGACTGCGGCTGATGAAGAAGCGTTATAGAAAGAGCAAAATCCTACTGGTTAGTAAAGAGATTTTAGTATATCTTACGCATATAGATAATTAGGTTAAGGGCTAAAATGGCGCAGAGACATTTAGACGAATTCTCGCGTAGAGAAGCTAAACCTTCAGAAGAAATAGAAGCGAAGACTATACCTTTCACCGAAGCCATAACAAAAGAAAGAAAAACACGCCCTTTTCCGCCGTTGGCGCCTGAAAATCTGCCGTCTTCATATTTTGTTTCAGCCACATACGATGGAAAAGCTAAAAAAGCCTTAATCAAACTTTATGAACCTGGTTCAGGGCAAATCTATTTCTGGCTTGACAACACCGGCCACAAACCATATTGTCTAACCAACCTTTCGCCAATAGAACTTGAAAAAATAACTAGGCTAATGCAACATCCTGGATTCGACCATTTTGAAATCGTGGACAAATTCGACCCATTATTAAACAAAAATGTTAAGGTTACTAGTGTTATAGCGACAGACCCTTTGGCAATTGGTGGGCGCCCAACAGGATGCATAAGAGACATAATTATAGAAGACTACCCAAAAGTCGCCGAAACACCAATCGTTCAAGAACCAAAAGTATGGGAATCTAAAATAAAGTATTACCAATGCTACATCTACGACAGAGAACTTTTGCCAGGAATGATATACCAAGTTAAAGATGGTAAGTTAGTCCTAAAAAACATGGAAGAAACCGAAAAGACTGTTAAGCAAATACAGAAGATTTTTGAGGACGCAACAAATGAGGAGCAACAATTTATTGAACAATGGGCAAAACTATTGGAATATCCCGCGCCAAAGTTTCTTTACGTAGCTCTGGACATTGAAGTTTACACGCCTATCCCAACAAGAATGCCTGACCCTCGAGAAGCCGCCTACCAAGTTGTTTGCGCTTCACTGTACGGCTCAGACGGAAAAAAGAGAGTTCTACTTTTAAAACGAGAAGGCCCCCGCGAAGGAAACGAACGTCTACCAGCGGAAGTGACTTTAGAATATTTTGATTCTGAAGAAAAACTCGTTAGAGCCATTTTTGATGCCTTGTGGAGTTACCCCTTCGTCATAACCTTCAACGGCGACGACTTCGACCTGCGGTATTTAACCCATAGGGCGATGAACCTTGGCATAAGAAGAGATGAAATTCCAATAGAGGTTGGAAAACGTGTCTGCTCACTAAAGTATGGAGTGCACATAGATCTTTACAAGTTTTTCTTCAACCGCTCAATCCAAATCTACGCCTTCAACAACCGTTATCGAGATGTAACCCTTGACGATGTGGGCAAAGCCCTAGTTGGATTGGAAAAGATTAAGTTTGAAAAGAGCCTAGGCGAATTATCTTACACAGAACTTGCTCAATACTGTTTTAGGGACGCTGAAATTGCCTTCACACTCACAAGTTTTGAAGACGAGTTAGTTATGAAACTTATTCTGGTGTTGGCTAGGATTAGCAGCATGCCAATGGAGGATGTGAGCCGTCAAGGCGTTTCTCGCTGGATAAGGAATTTTATGCATCGCGAACACCGCAGAAGAAACATGCTTATCCCAAACGCGGAAGAAATTCTCGCCATAAAAGGCAAAACCGTTACCAAAGCGATCATTAAAGGCAAAAAATACAAAGGCGCCATAGTTGTTGAGCCTGTGCCCGGCGTTCACTTCAACGTTTCAATCATGGATTTTCCAAGTCTATACCCTTCAATAATAAAGGTGTGGAACCTCGGCTACCAATCCATACTGTGCCAGCATACAGAATGCCGCAACAACCTCATTCCAGACACGCCCCACTGGGTCTGCACCAAAAAACGAGCATTAGAAAGCCTTTTAATCGGTTCACTTAGAGACTTGCGAGTGCAATGGTACAAACCGAAATCAAAGGACAAAACATTGACTGCAGAGTTAAGAAGCTGGTACAACATCATCCAAGGAGCCCTCAAAGTAATCTTGAACGCAAGCTACGGCGTCTTCGGAGCCGAAACCTTCGATCTATACTGTCCACCAGTAGCTGAAGCGACAGCAGCGATTGGAAGACACTCAATAACACAAATACTCAGCGAAGCAAAACAGCTTAACATTCAAGTGCTTTACGGAGACACAGACAGTATATTCCTAAAAAATCCCTCAAGAGAGCAAATTGAAAAGTTAGCCCACTGGACTGAACACGAGTTAAAAATGAGTTTAGACGTGGACAAGGTTTACAGATACGCAGTTTTCAGCTCACGGAAGAAGAATTATCTTGGAGTTTTAGAGGATGGAACCGTTGATGTTAAGGGATTAACAGGCAAGAAAAAGCACATTCCATTGTTCATCAAAAAAGCCTTTGACAGAATGAAAGAACGCCTCGCCCTGGTAAAAAATCCAGCGGACTTTGAAAACGCAAAAAAAGACATTATTGAAATCGTCCGCGACTGCTATATGCGATTAAAAAGACGAGAATGGGAAAGCCTAAGCGATTTAGCATTCAACGTGGTTTTAGGCGAAGAACTAGAACGCTACACAAAAACAACGCCTCAACATGTCAAAGCTGCAAAAATCTTAAAAGAAAGCGGGATGGAGCTGAAAGCCGGCGACCTAATAACCTTTGTAAAAGTTGTTAAAGAACCACATGTAAAACCAGTAGAACTGGCAACTAACAATGAAATTGACATCGACAAGTACATAGCTTATCTGCATTCAACATTTGATCAAGTGTTAGATGCACTGGGTTTAGACTTCGACGAGATCATAGGATTGACGAAATTAGAACGTTTCATGTAAAACTCTTTGCAATTGCTTAATGCTCCGTCAGCACTTTTAGTCCACGCGACTTCAACGGTTCAATGATTGCTGGTCTGCTCAATATTTGAAGAACTATGTAGCCTATGGCTGCAACAGCGATCAAACTGCTAACTAAAATGCTGAATAGTGTCGTAATCCAAACTGGCAAAAATGCAAGCTCTGCGGGCTGAAAAGGATAAAATATCCATAGATACCCACCACCAACAATTATTCCTATGGGCATCGCGCCTGCAATACACGCTAGTAACTTATGTTTCCTTAACAACATCACAAGACTTGCTGCTACTAGATTCGCAAGAGAACCTAAGATTATGTCAATGAGTCCTATGGATCCAAATACGTTGACAACAGTGCATCCGACTGTAACTCCGACAATAACAGGCATCCCAAGCAAAGCGGCTAACGCGATTAAAAAGTCTGAAAGACGCAATTGCACAGGTCCGTAAATCGAAGGATTTCCGAAAGGGGAAAGCGATTGCACAAGGTTAATCAGAGCATATAAAGCTGTGAAAACTGCTGTTAAGGCTATGTCTCTACTGTCAAATTTCAATTTTTCACCTCCTACACCGGGGTTTGTATGGCGGAACGGGTGGAGGCCCACTCACCCGCCAATACTCTCTATGCACATAATTCTAGGCTATTAATGTTACTGAAAGTCACTCATCAGAAACGCTAACTCACCCATTTCTTCTCCGGTTTCGGCTTGAACTGTCACAGCATATGTCGCTTCTGCTGCTACTTTTACAATTATGTCTTCTACTGGAACACGATAATACGCATATCACCATTTGGAACAAATAGCTATAGCAACAGCCATTGAACAAACAAGGCAGCAAAAGTTGAAGCCGCCACCAAAAGTGAGATTATCACAACTACTTGTCGCTCAGTCAAACGACGACTATGAGTAATAAGGGTAATCAGACTCCTTCTATGATCCGAAAACAGCTTTTTACCATCAAAAGAGACAGAAGCCCTAGTTCTAAAAAAGAAATAATTCAACAGAATTAAAGAAGAGTTAAAAATATATGGCAAAAGTGAAATCAGCAGAGTGGTTTTCAAATCTGAAATAATCGCAAATGCGGCTAATGTTATCCCAATGGCAAAAGACCCCGTATTGCCAACAAAAATTTTGCCTTGAAAATTAAAAAAGGCGAGTAAAAGCCATACGATTAATGGAGCAAATAATAGGATTGCATGCGATCCTGAGATAATCATTAGACCACTTATTATTATTGCTGGACAAATTGTTTCTAAACCATTCAACCCTCCAAGCTGGTTCACAGTATTCGTAGTGATAGTCACAATAAGCGGAATAATTATGAAATAGTAGGCGGAGTAAAAATTAATAGTTCCTAAAATGGGAATCGTCATATAAGTACGCAGTCCAAGTCTGGTTGCTAATGAAATAAGCGGTATTGCAGCTATGAGCGGAAAGAAAGCCTTATAACGCCACCGCAAATCCATCCAATCATCAAGCAAACCCATAAAACCCCCAAATAAGATGCAAACAGCCAAAGTTAAAGCTCGAGAAACATTATTGAATATTTCAATCTCTGCTAGTTGAAAGTAATACAACAGAAAGAGATATGTTACGCTAGCTAAAACGTATATTACACCTAAACCATTTGGAACTAAAGGCCTGTTTGGCTTATGATTGTCAGGGACTTTGGGAAACAAAATTCTAACCTTCTATTGCAACTTGTGGTCCAAATCATACTTTTCATAGTCTACTTCATACAGGCATACCAATGCGTCCAGATATACAGTATTTCCCGACGAGTCTGTTCCTAGCGTGGCTACATGGCCTCCGAAGAAGTGTGGGTTCTTGAAATATAGAAGTGTAGGAGTAGTGTACCCTGAAATTTGAGAACTTTTTCCGTTCTCCATTAATTTGTAAATTGTCGTATTTTTTCCTAGATCATTCCATTTGAATGGACTAGCTGTGGCATTTCCAAACGTGTTGTATTGCCCTGTGCTATTTGTCCACTCTTTATATTCCCATTCACCCCATTCATCTGCGTACAAGTTTCTAACTAGTTTAGACGAGTTGGCGATTCTGGCCATCCACATCCACTTCCCTTCATCTCCTCCAACTGGATAATCTTGACCTGTGCTAGCAAATGTTGTGAACACCAGAATGTAGGTAGGGGGTCCGTGAGGACCGTTAAACTGTTCTTTAAGTATCCTTACTGCTTGTGTTTCATTCGAAACAAATATTCTGCCCACTAGCCCTATTTGAGTACTGTTTATTGTGGCGTTGTCACAGAGAGATGTTACATTGCCGAGGGTTGTTAGCCAATATCCATAATCCCACCAGCTGCATACAACGGTCGTAGATGGTGAAGGAAGATCGCTTAGCCATTTCAACGTGTCCATCCACGCTCTTATAGGCTCGTTAGGTATTAATGAGAGGCTGCCCGCTGTAATCGTGATTGGAACATATGCCTGCCTATACACGTTAGGCATACCCCCAGATTGAGGTGAAAAGGCGAAGTTTGTCATTAGGATAAGGAATATTAAGAAGACGGCAGTCCCGCTGAACTCTTTTCCAACATACTCCAAACTGTACTTCTTTTTCGTAAAGATTTTCGGCGGTTCTTTCAACAATGTGTTAAATGGTTTTAATATTCCTATTATTCCAATAGCTGCTAGAAGACCAAATACCGGAGCTACAAGTACGAGCAATCGCACCATGGAACCGGCAAAGTAAAGGGATGTTAGACCAAAAATTAGGAGAAACAAGTTTTGATTATTAAGATTCCTCAAAATGAAAAAAAAGCCAGCTATGAAAAATATTATTCCTATGCCAAACTCGTAATATATGGAACCCCATGCTGTTATTCGATGTTCAGCAACAGATTCTGTAAGTGGAGATGCTGCACGCATAAGTGGGTTAATAACAGAGATAAACTTTCCACCTATGTTTCGCATGTAACCCAGCTGCCAAAGCACCCCAAAACCACTAACCAGCAAAACCAGAAAAACTATCAAAAAGATGCTCTTCGATCTTGCCAACGTCAAGGCTCTAAAAACTTCGCAGAAACAGAGCACTACAAATACTCCTGCAATAGGCAAAATGGCAATTGTGCTAAGATAAGTAGGTGTAAGTCTAGGAACATTTATCGCAATAAATAAACCTAATCCGAAAGTTAAACTATACGACAAAAGCAACCGTTGCGAATACCTCTTGAGCAAAATCAACACAAAAACAAATAGAGTCGTAAGGCCAAGAAGGTAGAATGCAGCACCCCATCCAGCACAGAAATATCCTAAGGTCAATCCGGAGCCAATCGCATATTTTGCAGACGAGGACAGGGGCCTGTTTTCTTCAATTGCTCTTAAAAACATGATTACAAACACTAAGAGAGCGAATATTCCGATAGTTTCGTCGTCAAAAAACCCAAGGGATGTTCGCTGAATGTAGGAAGGACTTAAGGCTAAGAAAAGGGCCGCCAATAGTCCAATAGGTTTTCCGCCAATGTCTTTGCCCAAAAAATAAATCGCTAAACAAGCCAGCATACCCATTATGGCTGGAAAGAGTGCGCAGAAATCCATCAGTTCAATGTTCACGCCCAGCGCTGAAATTATATCATAGAAAAACGCTGCCGTAAAAGGTAATCCTGGAAATCCTGTTGTTACACGTATTCCACCTGGGTACCAGCGTTGTGTATCATTCCACCCAAGAGGAGGTGGCAAAGCCCATGAAATAAACCCGTTTTTTACTACATAGTCTGTGAAACGATATTGAAAGTAAGGGTCAAATTCTGATAGGTGCATTGAGCCGGCCTGTATTTCCCATTTTATTGGAAATATGCGTATAGCAAAAGCTACAAAAAGTATGAGTAAGAGCGCGGAAAAAGTCATTAATGATCCATGGCTTACTCTGATTCGCAGTTTTCCTAAATTTTTCAGATCGTTAACAATGTGTTCTTTCGATAGGATTTCTTTAATCCTCATTTCGAATCCATCTCTTCTACAAAGATTATTGAGGTGTTTTATTTCCCTTGCGGTTAACGGATGTTTTACATGACATATGTCAACGTTATATATCTTTCCAAAATGAAACGAGAACGGCTTTGATATTTTACGTTGAGGTTTTCCGTTTGTAACCATATTTTTCAGCGTCATAAAACGGAAAAGGCACAATTTTTCCCTTTGCCAGCATATCACGTATCTTCACGTTAACAATGTTTCCCTCTTGGGCTTGAGAAGTTTGAATATAAGCTATTCCTACGCCACATTTAAGCAGTGGCGAAAATGTTCCGCTTGTTATGTGTCCTATATTTTCGCTTTTATCGCTGTAGATTTCATAGTTTGGTCGTGGTATTCCCTGCTCGATTATCCGTATTCCGACACGTTTGCGTTTAATTCCTTCATTTTTCTGTTTCAGCAGTGCCTCCTTTCCTACGAAGTTTTCCTTCTGGAATTTCACTACAAAACCCAGCGCAGCTTCTAAAGGAGTCGTGTTTTCATCGATGTCATTTCCATATAGACACATTCCAGCCTCAAGCCTTAACGTGTCTCTTGCTCCCAATCCGCATGGTTCTATTCCGAAGGTTTTACCAGCTTCGAGGATAGCATTCCACAACTTTACAGCATTATCTGGATTTGTTAATGAGGCTTTCCATATGAAAATTTCGAATCCATCTTCGCCTGTATACCCTGTTCGAGAGAGAGAAACATCTACATTTGCCAATCGTGAATGGGCACATTTGAATCGTTCAATTTTGCTTAAATTTTCTGTGGAAATTTTTTGAAGGGTTTTTTCGGCGTTCGGACCCTGAACTGCGAACATTGTCACGTCATCTGAAATTTCTTCGATTTTTACGTTGAAGCCTTTAGCATTTGTAACCAGCCAATTGTAGTCTTTTTCTCTATTGGTTGCGTTGGAAACCATCATAAACTTTTCCTCTTCCAACCGGTATACTACAAAGTCATCTATTATACCGCCGTTTTCATTACACATGACTGAATATTGGGCACTATTAGGCGACAGCCTAGAAACATCGTTTGTTATTACGTAGTTTAGGAAATGTTCAGAGCCAGCACCTTTGATTATTACCCGTCCCATATGGGAGATGTCAAAAATGCCAACGCTGTTCCGCACTGTCAAATGTTCGGGTATTACGCCCTTATACAATAAGGGCATTTCAAAACCAGCAAAAACCGTCAATTTTGCCATTTGCTGATGTACTCCATAAAGTTGGATTCTACGAATTTTTTCTACCAAAATTTTTCACTCCTTTGCCAACATCTTATTTTATGGGCTTTACTTCGACATTAATGGGTATGAGTGAAAGTTTCTTGCCGCATTTTGGGCACTTCCCATTATGTTCATGTAAAATTTCATCTGGTGGTTTTAGTTCAGCACCATCATATAAAACGTAGCCACATTGTTGACATATAATACGTTGGGGCAAGTCAATACACTCCATATAACGGTTAGGAATAAGCGTCTACGGCATATTTATTGGTTGCTAATTGTTTTTGTGTGTGCGTGCAACGGTGCTAGGCCCCTCTATTTGGAGCCAAATATGTTTGTGTTTGTTTGTGGATTGTTGGGTTGGGAGGGGTGTAGGGTTGGTTTTGAGTGTGTTTGGTGTTGGAGTTGTAAAATGGAGTAGGGTTTGTATGTTTAAGCCAACAGCCGATCCGCCGGTGAGATAGCAAATTGTGTAGATGGCTGCTAGAACTGTTATGAACTCTTTCTCAGAATCTGTGCAGTTTTGATAGTCGACCTCTTTTCCAAGCTCAAGCTCTAACGTAACCTCAGCACGTTTCAACATCTTCAAGATTTTGGCGTCTGGAACATCCGCTAAGCTGATGTTAATCACATCACGAACATCATCAACGGTTACACTCGCCAAGACATCTGGCTCCTTTTCTGTTGTAAATCGGCAAAGAAGCCAAAATTAAGCAATTTTCACGATGAAAAAGCAGATTCTAAATCTAATTTCTGGAATAGGTGAAACTCATATAATATATCTAAAAAAGAAAAAACGAAGCGCATGCTATCGTGGAAGGTTGGTTAAAACTGTGGTTTAAATTCTCGGAATTTTTTCGCATATGACAATGTAATCAACTAAAAACCCGCTTAAATACTCTTGTTATAACAGATATTTCATTAGTGATTGGGTTTCATGAGGTATCGAAAACAGATTTGGGATAGCGTTGCGCGAGACTACGATGTTATCTGGGAGGTCCCCGATTATACGCCTATCCTTCAGTCCATAATTGAGGAGGTAAGGGTCAGTTTAAACATGAAGGTTCTCGATGTTGCAACGGGCACCGGAATAGTAGGCTTAGAGGTGGCTAAGAAGGTCGGAGAGCAGGGCTTGGTTTTGTGTATCGATATTTCTAAACTGATGTTAAAACAAGCGGTGAAGAAAACAAAGGCATTAAGATGCTACAACACGGAATTCATTTTGGCAGATGCCCACAATCTACCTCTTCCAGACGAATACTTTGACGCAGTCACATCTTGCTTTACATTTGCCTTCTTAACCAGCCCTCAAAAAGCTGCTAACGAGATGGCAAGGGTCCTTAAGACTGGCGGCAGGATGGCTTCTGTAGAGTGGGAGAGGCCGCCTCTTGGCTTTTGGGCAGAAACTCGTAAAAAAGCGGGCATCTATGATTTTCGAAAATCAGAGCTGATCCAAATACTGCATGATTCTGGATTAAGAAAAATCCGCGCCAAACGCATCCAAGTTCTACATAGAAGACCTAATGTTTCAGAGGAACTTGTAAAGAAAGCCCAAATTCTTTCCACAGCGATAATGGGTTTAAAGGAGAATGATGCCGAAGGGTTCTTCTCAAAAATAAGGGAAGAATACCAAAAAATTCCACATGAGAAAAGGCACGGCTGGCTACCCACACTCTATGTCGGCACAAAATATTAAGAAACTTGCCAAAATCTGACGCATTCATGAAAGTGCGGGGGATGGGGTTTGAACCCCCTATTCCGATGGCGAAGTCTTCTGCAAATGCGTATTCTGAAATGCCATCTTCTTGTCATGTATTTGAAAAGGTGAAGGGTTTGTTGGTTTATTGTTGGTGTTCTTTGTAGTAGCTTAGTCCTGCTGTGACTCCTGTCGTTATGGCGAACCATACGATGGTTGCTGTTATGTTTCCTTGGCTGACTATGTAGGTTAAGCACACTGAGGCACCGTTAAGCACAGCAAGGACAGCAGCCAACTTTGGTTTGAATTGGAATCCCACTATTTCACCTCCTCTTCAGTTTCTTCCAAGTTCCCAGCCAAATTTCGTGGTATTCTTGCGGAACTCTTCTGAGTTATAAGCCCTAATTCTGCAGCTTTTATGAGGTCAGCCATAACAACCTCAGAGGTCTCGGGACCATCCCAGTTGAGGCAAACCTGAAGCCTATTAGGATATCTCCGGCAACTTTTTTTGCTAAGAACAAGAAAGGAAGTCTGCAAGGCATAATGCGTAGAAACTTTTAATTTTATCTATAAAGCTTAATTCTGAGAAACCGTTTCCTACTATGCCTTTCACGGACTGTGATGAAATGGGAAAATACACAATGATTATCACCGAAAAGCCTGACGCCGCACAAAGAATAGCCTCAGCCCTAGATGCAAAGGGAAAAGCAAAAAAGATGGAAGATAACGGAGTGCCGTATTATGTGGCTAAAAGAGATACGGAAATAGTTGTTGTCCCAGCCATAGGACACTTATACACGGTAGCTGAAGAAAGAAGAGGAAGAAACCATTACCCCGTTTTCAGCTTTAAATGGTTGCCAAGATACGCCGCCGAAAAGGATGCACAGCAAACTCGCACATGGATTGAAACGATCTCGAAACTTTCAAGCAACGCTGACGTGTTTATTGATGCCTGTGACTTCGACATTGAAGGAAGCATTATTGGATACTGCTTACTGAAATATGCATGCAACAACAAAGAAGGCATCTCAAAACGCATGAAATATTCCACGTTAACCAAGGAGGAACTAGAGAAATCCTATGCCGAACTGCTGCCACATCTGGATTTTACCCTAATAGAGGCTGGACGCACAAGACATGAAGTTGACTGGTTTTACGGTGTAAACCTTTCACGGGCTTTGACAATAGCGGCGAGAGATTGGAGCGGAAAATACGCAACACTAAGCACAGGAAGAGTACAAGGTCCAACGCTCAGATTCCTCGTGGCTAGAGAAAAAGTAATCAGATGTTTCGTGCCAACCCCTTATTGGAGCATAAAAGCAGAAGCCGAAATAGCTGGTTCCATTTTTGAGGCGGAATACGAAAAGAAAATCATCGAAACCAAAATGGAAGCAAGCGCTATAGTTGACGCTTGTAAAGGAAAAAACGGCGAAACAGAGAAAATAGATGTTAAAAAATTTCAGCAAATGCCACCAACACCCTTTGATTTAGGCGCCCTACAAAGCGAAGCCTACGGCCTCTTCGGCTATACGCCAATGCATACTTCAAACATCGCTCAACGCTTATACTTAGACGCTTTAATCTCTTATCCAAGAACAAGTAGTCAAAAACTCCCGCCAGCAATAAACTATGACGCAATACTAAAAAACCTAAACAAGGTTTCTGAATACAAGAAACTTACAGCGGAACTTCTCGCAAAAACAGAATTAAAGCCCAATGAAGGAAAGAAAGAAGACCCAGCACATCCAGCCATATATCCGACTGGAAACTTGCCAGAAAGGGTTCTAGACAATTCTGAAAGAACCATTTGGGACCTTGTCATTCGAAGGTTTATGGCGGTTTTTGGTGAACCAGCCATAAGGCAAAGCATCAAAGTCTGCATCAATGTAAATGGGCATCGCTTTTACCTACGGGGAAGACAGATTTTAAGGGAAGGTTGGCTACGCTTCTACGAACCTTACATAAGGTCAGAAGAGGTTTTATTGCCCCAAATAGAAGAGGGACAAGCAATCAACATCAAAAAAGTGATTGTAGAGGATAAGTTCACTAAACCGCCACCACGATATAACCCGGGTAGCCTCCTTAAAAAAATGGAAGAAGCAGAAATCGGAACAAAAGCCACAAGGGCTGCTATTATACAGACACTCTATGACAGAAAATATGTTAGAGACGAAAGAATGATTGTAACAGATTTAGGCTTTGAAGTTCTCGAGGTTCTGAAAAAATATTGCCCAACGGTTGTTTCAATGAAACTAACAAAAGAACTTGAAGAAAAAATGAACAAGATTCAGATAAACGGCGAAAAAAGAGAAAATGTCCTTTTAGACGCTGTTGAAATCCTCAAACCCGCAGCAGAGGAGTTAAAAGCTAAAGAGAGAATAATCGGCGAACAACTAAGCAACGCCATAAAAAAGGCGAAACTTGAGGAAAGAACCATTGGTATTTGCCCGATTTGCAACACTGGAAAACTCATGATGATATATTCGAGAAGAACTGGCAAACGTTTCGTTGGATGCACAAGCTACTTCAAAGGACTATGCAAAGCATCATTCCCACTTCCGCAGAAAGGCACTGTAAGACCACTTAGGAAAAACTGCCATAGATGTAGTTGGCCTACAGTTCAGGTTCGAGTAAAGGGAAGACGTCCGTGGACAATGTGTTTCAATCCAAAGTGCCCATTGAAAGAGGAAAGGAGGAAAAGAATTGAACTGCAAAATATGCAGTAGGGAAGCTGGCGAAAACGGTTATTGCGAGTTGCACATGAAAGCCTATGAAAGCATCGTTAAAAAATATGAACCTTGGAAAAGGGCATTGAAAATCTCTTGGAAAGAGTATTTAAGCGGGGTTGTTAAGAATTCCTTAACAGGAGAATGGGCTAAAGAAGTGGCGGAATACTTAATTAATAGTGGAGAAAAACAAAATGTCACGAATGGTTAAGAAAAAAATCTCATCAATGTCTTATTCCCTAAACAGATTATACCGAAAAATTTCAACAATGAAACCATCAACTTTTATTCTTTCAATAATTACCATTGCTATCGCGATATTTTTGTTTGGCGGCGGCGTATATAACTTAACGGTGAAGCCTTATTCGGCAGTTTATTCTCAAGGACGCTTCATCCTAGTTAATCCATATCTCTCAGAACAATTTATAGCCGACAGCATTGCAGCCACAATACTATACTCACTTGGCACAGTTGGATTAATAGTCATATATCAAAGCACAAAATACGCATACAAGCCAAGACAAGCCTACATGATGTTTGTAGTAGGAACCGTTCTTCTACTATTGGCATACATATTCCTTGAAGTTGAAATAAAAATTAAATTGAGTTAATAAATCTACCATGGATTGTTTTTTAAGCCCAGTTTGTACGCCGCAAAATTTGTTAACAAGTGCATAGGAGGAGTTACAATTAGCACTGCTATGACAAGTTCCCAAGACACGGTTGGTGGGGAGATTGGAAGCGAAAACAAAATTGACCCCACTATGAAGTCAACTTGATCGATAACAGGCAACAAGTCTCCAGGAGCAAGCCCAAGTCTTCTCTTTACAAACGCGCCAGTTAAATCTCCAAATAATGCTCCCAACGACAAAAGTAAACCGAATAAAACATGATAACCGAAAAATGTGCTTTCCACAAAACCAACTGCTGTTCCAATAATCAGTCCAGAAAAGAAACCCTTAAAAGTCTTGTTTTTCCCAAGAATTGGTTTTCCATCAAAAAATTTTTTTCCAAAATCTATAGGATAGCCCCCGCCAGTAATTACTGGTATGGCGTTTGCACAGTATGCTGGAAATATGAACTTTAATGCTTCAATAATTAGCTCTATTATTCCCATTTCCATAACCATCAATGAATTAAATACTCGTGTATTCCTGTTTCTCCTATTTTTAAATGGCAAGCTAAGGGCTGAACTCTTTTTGTACTTTTTTCCAAAATTGCCTTGATTATTCCTGGGTTTTCGGTAGGTTTCATAACGATTATTGTGTCAGCCCAGAATTTTATGACCCTTGTAGCCACTGGTTCTATGCTTACGTGAGCCTCGTTGAAAACGCTTCGCACTTGGCTTGTCATTAAAACAGCGATTTTCTGAGTTTTGGCAAGCTGCGCTAACAATGCCATCTGTCTATTTAATTCACGGTTTAGTTCAAATGTTTTTTCTGGAAACTCTGCAATTTCGGCGCGATAAAGCGTTGTGATGGTATCAATAATTACGAGCCCGAAGTTTTTAGTTATATAATCTGCTAACTGGTCTATAACCAGTGTTTGTTCGCGGAAATTATTTGGTTTCATCAGAATTATCAGCTCTGCAATTTCTTTGAATTTTTCAGAGGCCATCTGAGAAAGCCTTCTGGTGGAGAAAGTGCCGTCGCAATCTACAAATAACGTTTTATAACCTTGCCCCGCACAATTTATAGCACATTGTATAGCTAGGGTTGTTTTTCCAGTCTCCGCTTCCCCATAGATTAAGCTAACACTTTCAAATGGGATGCCTCCCTCTAGAATCTTGTCAATTGTCCTACAGCCTGTTGGAATCTTCTGTACCAATGTCACACACATCAACGAATATAAACCACGAAACTAATAATTTGTTTTGTGTTCAAACATATATACAAATAGGAAAGCTATATGAAAGCGAAGATTGCTGTTGCGACTGTTTCAGGAAAAGCCTACTACTTAATTGTCAACGAGTTGAAAAGGAAGAATATACCTTTCATAAGCTTAACTCCAAACGATCCTATCCCTATAGAAATTAAAGTTGCCATAACCACAAAAGAGGAGCAGCATTTAATAGATCATGAAAAAATTTTGGTGTACCATGATGGAGTAGAGCCAGAGGCATTGATAAATGAAGCATTACAAATTGTTCAGGGAAAGGAATATTATGAAAAAATCGTTATAGGCGTAGACCCTGGTGAAGTTTTTGGAGTGGCAGTTCTGGCCGATGGAAAAATCATTGAAACAGGAAACTGTTTTAGCGTTGAAGAAACATTAGATAAAATAAAGAATACATTGAGGAAACTTGAAAAAATCCCAATAACCTCGATTTCGGTAAAAGTTGGCAACGGAGTCCCTGCATATAAAGAAAAGCTTTTACAGGTTTTGGATAATGCACTACCTTCAAATGTAATGTTGGAAAGTGTGAGCGAAGCCGGAACAAACCGTTACTTAAGTGAAACTAAGCATAGAAGAGGTTTGAGAGATATTGTCTCAGCCATAAGAATAGCCGGAAGAAATGGGCACACATTTCCAAGGAGGAAGACAAATGGATCAAACGGTTGAAAACGGTAAAACTCTGTTAGTTGACGGCCCAGCATCTGTCATTGTGACTTCAGGTAAGGTGGAGGTGTTTGGCTCCATGGTAGGCGGCACAAACAAGGTTGTGATACGCGAAGGCAAGAGATTACCTTTTGCAGTAGAGGAAAAAGCGACTTTAAACATTTCGTTAGGGGAAAATGCCATCGTAGAAGAAGTTGATGGAAACACTATTCCACCATCATGGATTAAATCATTTGAAGAACTTCTGAAAATTCAAGCGAAGCCTGTTACCGCAATAGTGCTGGGCACAGTTGATTCTGGAAAAACGAGTTTCTGCACATACTTAATAAACAAACTGCTACGCGAAAAACAGAAAGTTGCAATTTTAGATGGAGACTTAGGTCAATCCGACATTGGGCCCCCATGCACAGTTGCCTATAACTTCGTAACGAAGCCCATAACGGACTTGTTTAATCTGGAAGCGAAAAATGCTTTCTTTGTTGGCGTTACTTCACCAAGCATTGCCATAGACAAAGTAATTGAAGGCTTAACCTCGCTAAAAAGAGAAATTTTAGGCAGTAATCCAGATTTTATTGTTATAAATACTGACGGTTGGGTTGAGGGAGAAGAGGCTGTTAATTATAAGGTTCAGCTCATTGAGGAACTTAATCCGGACATAATTTTCTGCATTCAACAAAAAGACGAATTGACATCCTTCTTAAATGCCCTCGAAAAGTTCGTGACGGTTGTTGCTGATTCTCCTTCAGCTATAAAACAGAGAAGTAGAGAAAAACGCAGAAACTTGCGGGAACTTGGATATATGAAATATTTGAGAAATGCAAAAGTGCAATCTCTTCCGCTAAACTGGTTAAAAATTGAAGAAAACGAACTATTTGGCTTAAGCGGAACACGTGAGAACACTAGACAAGCAAGGAAAATCTATGAACTTCTAGGAATGAAACCACTGCACCTTGCGGAACTAAAGGATAGAATTTGCATAGTTATTGGTAGAAGACGCTGGATTAACGAAGACAACATAAAAAAGGTTGAAGAATTCGCGAAGAAGAAAATGGTTGTGACTCGGAAGGGTGAAGAGGAAGACGTACTTATAGCTTTGTATAATATCGAGAGAAAATTCCTAGGCATAGGCGTTTTAAAAGAGGTTGATTACGCAAGAAAAGCTCTGAAGATTTTAACTCCCGTTGCGAAAGAAATTTCAATAGTTGCTCTAGGAAAAGTTAAACTGGACAAAAACCTAAAAGAAATTCCGGCTTTTACAGAAGAAAACCAATCGGAGTTCACAGCGATTAGAAAACTTTTTTGAAGAAATGCAAAGTCACAAATGTTTGTCCAACTCTCATTTTACCTTACAACTGCTTTGATGGACAAAGCATGTTTACTGGACATTGCTTACATAAGGGATTTCTAGCTCTGCAATACTTTCTACCGAGTAAAATCAACAAAACATGAACTTCTAAATAGTTTTTTGGGTTGTAAAGTGATTGAAGGCGTTTACGAATAGTTTCATAATCTCCGTTTGCAGGCGCTAAACCTAACCGTTTTGCTATACGATTGACGTGAGTGTCCACTGGAATTGTTGGTTTTTCTGAACAAAAAAGCAAGACAACATCGGCTGTTTTTGGTCCGACCCCCGGAAACTGTAGAAGTGTTTTTCTTGCTTCTTCGAAGGGCAACGACAAAACTGGTTTTAGATTGTCATGGAATTTTTCAAGGATTATTTTTGAGGCTTGTTTTATTGCTTTAGCTTTATTTCTGTACAAGCCAGCCACTTTCAAGCATTCTTCAATTTGGCTTATTTCGGCATTCGCCAATACTTCGGACGTTATTTCGAAGCGCTTCGATAAGTTTTCGAAGGCTTTTGCCGTGTTTCTTCCGGCGGTGTTTTGCGAAATTATTGTTACGATTAATGTTTTGAATGGGTCTCTGTTTGAGGTTGTCAATTCTGGCATCGTGAAGGTTTTTCGGAGTATTTGCAGAATTTTTTCTGCATGGTTTGCTGCCATTTGTTGCATCGCCTTTGAAAACAATAAATAGTGAATGCATGAAGCTATAAATAAGCAATGGAGACTTCAATATGGAACGCGCAAAGATTGTTAAAGACGAGATAATTGAGCAAAACATTCATTTTCTAGCAGTGTACATGGAAACAAAGAACGCATGTTTGATTCTACTCAGCGAAAACGAAGACAAACTTGGAACGCTGGCAATTGCTGTCCCAAAACCAAAAGATTTGATAGGGCCAGCTTCATCGTCCATTCTTTTGGGTGATAAGAATGCAATTTCAGCTCGCATGTTCGCTGAGTATTTGGCTTCGAGAAAAGGAAAAATAGCGTTAGTTTCCATTTATTTGGAAACAATCGACGAAATGCGAGCTCAATCAATTCTTATGAGGTTAATTGAAAAAGTTGTCCACAGAGAAATGGGAAAAGAGGGAACAACCGCATGAGCCTTAGAGAGTTTCTTAAACAAATGGAAACAAAAAAAGAAATTTTGCATATAAAAGATGAAGTGTCCACACATTTTGAAATTCCATTCATCATAAAGAGTTTTGAGAACCAAGGTTCGGTTCTCATGTTTGAAAATGTAAAAGATTACGAAACAAAGGTTGTTGCCAACGTTTGCGGAACTCGGAAGAGAATTTGTGCAGCGCTTAACGTTGACAGTGATAGACTTTATCGAAGGTTGACAGAAGCTTGGCGTTCACCAAGAAAACCAAAAATTGTTGAGGATGGCGCGGTAAAGGAAATTGTTGAAAATGACTTGTCTAGGATTCCGGTTTTAACATATTTTGAAAGGGATGCTGGTTCATACATCACTTCGGCAGTTGTATATGCAAGAAGCATTGATGGAACAGTTGAGAACGTCTCGGTGCATCGCCTTCAAGTTTTAGACAAGAAGCATTTAGCAATTCGTTTGGTTCCGCGTCATCTTTTCAAATTGTGGCAAGTGGCAAAGAAATCTGGTAAAGACTTGGAAGTATCAATTTCTATTGGTGTTCATCCGGCAATTATGCTGGCGGCTTCTTCACCTGTTCCCTTTGGCGTTAATGAATTTGAAGTGGCAAATGCTTTGATGAACGTTAGTTTCCACTTAGTTGAGTGTGAGCATGTGAATGCTTATGCCCTGGCAGAGGCTGAATTGGTCTTGGAAGGCAAAATTTCTGCGACAAAGGAAGTCGCTGAAGGACCCTTCGTAGATATAACTGGAACGTACGACATTGAAAGAAAACAGCCCGTCGTCGAAGTTGTAGGGGTTATGCACAGGGAAGACTATGTTTATCAGGCGCTTTTGCCCTCTGGAGCTGAACATAGGCTTCTAATGGGGTTGCCGCATGAAGTTTTGATTTGGGATGCTGTTTCAAAAGTTGTGCCGAAAGTCTATGCTGTTAACCTTTCTGTTGGTGGAAGCGGATGGCTCCACGCCATAATATCCATTGAAAAACAGCTTGACGGCGACGGAAAAAATGCTTTGTTGGCTGCTTTTGCAGCACATCCAAGCCTAAAACATGCTGTGGTTGTGGATTCTGACATTGATGTGTTTAATGTTTCTGATGTTGAATGGGCTATTGCAACTCGTTTCCAAGCCAGCGAAGACCTCGTTATTATAAAGAATGTGCGTGGTTCGACGTTAGATTCTTCTGCCGACCAGGAGACAGGCTTAACAACTAAAATGGGTGTTGATGCGACTAGACCATTTACCAAGCCTAAGGAAAAGTTTGATAGAGCAAAAATCCCGGCTAGTAGACGCGTCGATAAACTTGTTCATAAGTTGATTGGGTTGTGAGACACGGGATTTCTGCACACCAATTTATATATGAGGCTTTAAGACAATAGAGAAGCTGGTGGTTTTGTTGTCAGAGAAGAAAAGGGATGAAAGCGGCATGTCGCTAAAAGTTGAGGATGCTATGGTAAAAGAAGTAATGACTATAGATGAAAATTCAACGGTTAAAGAGGCAGCCGAGGTTATGAACAAGTTTGAGATAGGCTCCTTGATTGCTGTTAGGAAAGGAAAAGCCATGGGCATAATAACTGAAAGAGACCTCTTAAAAAGGGTGGTTGCAGAAGCGAGGGATGCAACAAAAACTAAAGTTAAGGAAATTATGTCTAGTCCATTGGTTGTTATTGAACCTAGCATGGATTTGGAAGAGGCTGTGAAGTTAATGTTTCAGATGAAGATTAAGAAGTTGCCAGTGGTCGACGGAAAACGTCTTGTGGGTTTGGTGACGTTAACTGATATAGCTCGTTTTCAGCCCCAAATGATTAAGATTTTGAAACAACTTGCCATGAGACAGGCTGCACCAAAAAGCATGAAAAAAGTCATAGACTACTATGTTGTTTGACAAACTCGTAGTTTTTCTTTCGTGTCTTATTTTGAAGAAGTTTAAATGTCTAGGTTTGACCTTAATCAGATGTTAAAGGGACTCGGTATCGTTGAAGAAAACACTAGTGTTAAAAGTTGACTCGCAAGAGCCTGAAATAGGAAAGATTCGAATAGCAGCCGACTTTATCAAGAAAGGCGGTTTAGTGGCTTTCCCAACAGAGACTGTATATGGTTTAGGAGCAGATGCACTAAATCCAAAAGCGGTTTTATCTCTTTTTAAAGCGAAGAAGCGACCGCTTGACAATCCTCCAATAGTGCATGTTGGAAATCCAAAAGACGTTTACAGATTAGTCAAAAAAGTTCCGCCTAAAGCAGAGAGACTAATGAAGGCTTTTTGGCCTGGACCTTTGACGTTGATTTTTAAGCGTTCGAATATTGTGCCAGATGTGACTGTTGCTGGTTTAGATACAATAGCCGTTAGAATGCCTAGACATAATGTTGCATTAGCTTTACTTAGGGAGAGCAACTGTCCCATTGCTGCTCCAAGCGCAAACCTTGCTGGAAAGCCAAGCCCAACAATAGCAAAGCACGTTTTAGACGATCTTAACGGAAGGATAGACGCAATTTTAGATGCTGGACCAACCCACATAGGAGTGGAATCCACAGTTTTAGACATGACCGTTGAACCGCCGCAAGTTCTGCGTCCAGGGGGAACACCATACGAAGTTTTAAAGAAAGTTCTCGGCAATGTGGAGCTTAATCCTGTCGCAATTGCCGAAAAGGCTTTGCCAATTGAGAAGGCACGTTCGCCTGGCGTGAAGCATAAGCATTATGCTCCAAATGCAGATGTGATCGTCGTGGAGGGAGAATTGTCGGCTGTTGTGGGTAAGGTAAAAGAGTTAGTGGAATTTTATATGCAGAAAGGCAGTAAAGTTGGTGTTCTTGCTACAGATGAAACTGCAGACCACTACAAGGCTGATGTTGTAAAGTCTCTTGGAAGCAGAAGCGATTTAGCGGTTATTGCCAAGAATTTGTTTAAGCTTTTGAGGGAATTTGACTTGGATGGTGTTGATGTTATAATTGCTGAGGGAGTGCCTGCTGAGGGACTCGGTTTGGCTGTAATGAATAGACTGCGGAAGGCTTCTGGATACAAGATTTTCAGGGCGTGATGCCTCTCTGGGTTGTCTAGCTCCTCCCTTATAAATAGATTGAGCTTCTAGGTAGATTAAAAATAGACTTGTTTGGGATGTAGGTTGCAGGGTTGAGCGGTTTGGGGTTTGGCGTGAGTTGGCGTGTTTTGGTTTTTGCTGTGGCGGTTGGTGTTTGCATAAACTTAGTTACTGGGTTTGTTGAAAACTCATGGTTTGGGAAAGCTACGATTCCAGAGATTAAGTATTATGGTTATCCATTCTCATGGCGAATTTCTGACCCGTTTGTAGGAGAATCATACGATTACCTTAAACTGTTTACTGATAGCCTATTTTGGGCTGTAATTGTTTTATTGGTGGTTTTGTTAGCGAAAAAGTTAGCGAGGAAGAGCGCAAACATCGCAACAAATACCACAAACAGCAACATGCTTCAATGAATATCCAACTACTTCAACATTGGCATTTTTATATTCTTTTGTTTTGCTATTTTTTGTGCTTTTTCGTAGCCTGCGTCCGCATGCCTCACTATGGCTATGCCCGGGTCTGTTGTCAACACTGCCACTATGCGTTTTTCTGCTTCTATTGAGCCGTCCGCCACTAAACACATGCCAGCGTGTATACTGTAGCCTATTCCTACTCCTCCGCCGTGGTGAACGCTAACCCATGTTGCGCCAGCAACAGCATTCAGTAACGCATTGAGTATAGGCCAGTCCGCTATTGCGTCGCTCCCGTCCTTCATGCCTTCGGTCTCGCGGTTAGGCGAAGCAACACTTCCGCCATCCAAGTGATCGCGTCCAATCCATGTCGGTCCAGAAAGTTTACCGCTGGCAACCATGTCATTCATTATTTTTCCAAAGCGTGCCCTCTCGCCAAAGCCAAGCCAACAAACCCGAGCGGGCAACCCTTGAAACTTCACATGCTCCTTTGCTTTTCTTATCCAGCGGCACAACTCCTTATTGTAGGCAAACTCCTTCAGAATAACATCGTCTAACGCATAAATATCCTCCTCGTTTCCAACAAGCGAAGCCCAACGGAAAGGCCCGCGCCCTTCACAAAACATCGGTCTAATATAACGCTGAACAAAGCCCGAATAAGCAAAAGCATCCTTAAACCCCGCATCGTAGGCTTGCTGGCGCAGATTATTACCATACTCAAATGTTACAGCGCCTTTTTGCATCATCTTAACCATGGTTTCAACTTGCAAACGCATGCTCTCGCCTGCACGCCGCATATACTCTTTAGGGTCATCCTTCCTAAGTTCATCTGCTTCTTTTTTAGACAAGCCAGCCGGATAGTAACCATTCAACGGGTCATGCGCAGAAGTTTGGTCCGTCAAAGCATCTGGGATTAAGCCTCGTTTCAACAGTTCCGGATGCACCTCGGCAGCGTTACCCAACAAACCAATACTACGAGGAATGCCATCTCGCTTGGCTTCTAAAGTCAATTTGACTGCTTCGTCCAAATCGTCAGTCCACGTTTCCAAATAGCCATGTTTCAGCCTACGCTCAATAGCCCACTTATCGACCTCTACAACCAGCGCAACACCATCATTCATAGTAACCGCTAAAGGCTGAGCCCCACCCATCTCACCCAAACCAGCAGTCAAAACGAGCCTTCCACGCAGAGAACCGCCAAAATGTTCCTTCGCAACAGTAGCCAAAGTCTCATAAGTGCCCTGCAAAATGCCTTGCGTGCCAATGTAAGCCCATGAACCAGCAGTCATCTGCCCAAACATGATTAGGCCTTTCTGCTCCAGCTCATAGAAATAGTCCCAAGTAGCCCACTTGGGAACAAGCATAGCATTAACAATTAAAGCTCTCGGAGCCCACTCATGAGTTTTAAAAACAGCCACTGGCTTGCCACTTTGAACAAGCATGGTTTCGTCAGGCTCAAGCTCTGTTAAAGTCTCAACAATTCGCTCAAAACATTCCCAATTTCGTGCAACCTTGCCCGTCCCACCATAAACAATAAGTCTTTCAGGGTCTTTAGCCACTTCAGGGTCAACAACATTGAAAAGCATGCGAAGAATACCTTCAATCTGCCAATTCTTACAATGCAGCTTAGGACCAGTCAAACACTTAACAGGTTTCTCAATCTTCAGCAAAGCAGTTTCACCGTAAACCAGAATGTAGAAACATATTATAATTCTTTACCATTCAATCAAATTTATTAGAAGGTAATCCTCCATCGGCTGACTTAACGGGGAGAAACAATATGAAGGGCGAAGGGGCAATAGTATTCATAATACCTTTGTAATCTTTTTAGCCGCAACCTTAGCTTACACTGAACTATCCCCAGGCAATGCGGTCAGCGATGCTATGGGTATAGATCCAACAATATAGTGGAGTGGATTTCTAGTCAGAACGTTGCTATCAGCAATCTTTAACGGAGCAATCTACGGCATAATAATATGGTTGATCTTAACATTCGCGAAAAAAAGCATAGAAATCAACAGCGTAACAGAATAATGTTCATTCTGTCTCTCTCGGAAGCACAAGTTCACCCAGTTTTTCTCTATCAACAACTACTCTTCCATTCTTGATAACCTTGTCCACGAGATTCACGCCAAAGCGATAGCCAAGAAACTTGTGATTAGGCACATCTAAAACAATAACATCAGCCTTTTTCCCAACCTCTAAACTGCCAACTTCGCTTGCCCGACCTATGGCATGTGCAGCGTTTATAGTGGCTGCAGTTATGGCTTCGGCGGGCGTCAACCTCATAAAATGACAAGCAAAGGCTATAACCAACTGTTGATTTTCAACCCAACAACTAGGATTAAAATCTGTTCCCAAAGCCACAGAAACACCAAAATCAATCATTTTTCTAGCATCTGCATACCGCCCATCCATTAGGCTAAAGGCGGCTGCTGGAAGCAAAACAGCGACCACATTTTTATCGGCCATGGCTTTAATGCCTTCATCAGAAGAAAAGAGCAAATGATCTGCAGAAGTAGCGCCAATGTCTGCTGCAAGTTCCGCGCCGCCTAGTAAGCTCATTTCATCAGCGTGAACTTTAGGTTTTAAACCATAATTCTTGCCAGCAGCCAAGATACGTCTAGTTTGTTCCAAACTGAAAATGCCCTTCTCACAGAAAACATCACAAAACTCCGCAAGCCCCTTCTCAGCCACTTTTGGAATCATTTCTTCAATAATAAGGTTAACATAATCCATGGGGCTGCCTTGGAATTCGGGAGGAATGGCATGAGCTCCGAAAAAAGTTGGAACAACGTCGACAGCATGCAACTGATCTAAACGCTTCATTGCCTCTAAAATTTTCAACTCATCTTTCGTGATTAAGCCATAGCCGCTTTTGGCTTCTGCTGTGGTTGTTCCGTGCTCTAACATGACATCAAGCGTTTTAAGACCAAAATCCACAAGTTTTTCAGCGCTTGCCTTTCTTGTTTCTTTAACAGTTTTTAATATGCCGCCGCCAGAACTGAGAATCACCATGTAATAGGCACCTTCAACCCGCATCTGAAACTCATCTTCCCGCGAACCAGCAAAAACAAGATGCGTATGCGGATCGACAAAACCTGGTAAAACGATTTTTCCGTTTGCTCTTATCACGTCTTCGGCTTTGAAAACTTTTGTAACGTCAGAAGTCTTCCCGACAGCAACTATTTTGCCATCCTTAACCGCTAAACCTCCGTTGTGTATTATTCCAAGCTCCTGCATCTGCTTCCCTATACGTGGCTTCTGGCTATCACCAACAAGTGTAATAAGCTCTTCAGCGTTTACAATGAGTAAGTCTGCTTTTTCTCTCGCTCTTGCTTTGACAGTTTTACTCAAAGGCATCGCCTTTTTCTATAGCATTTTGCACAGCTATCTCTAGCACTCGGTCTTCAGTTAAATTGTCGATTTTTAGATAATATGCTGCTATGTCAATAAGAGCTTTTAAAGGAGCCATACCACAAAATTCTGAACCTATTATCGGCACATTATAGCGAGCACATTCCACCTTAAGCACTTCAAAAACACGGTAAAGCGGCGTCTTCTCAAAATCACTTATGCTCATGCCTATCTGCGTAACATTTTTCTCAGGAATAAACGCTGCCATAGCCTTGACATTCGAAAAGCCACCCTTTTTCGCGTGTAAAGCCTTAGCAATCTTCTTTGCAATCGTCAAATCAGCAGTGCCCAGATTAATATTGAAGCTCGCCATAACCTTCCGTGCACCAGTTGCTGTTGCACCCGCCGTTGGATGCGGCTTGGCTGGACCGAAATCCGGCTTGCGTTCAGGTTTTGCAATCATCTCAGCTAATCTTTCATATTCGCCCTCACGTATCCAATCTAAATCCATACGTTCAGGCTTTGTTGCCGCTTCGTCGTAGAGATAAACTGGTACACCACATTTTTCCGCTAGAAATTCTCCGAATTTCTTTGAAAGCTCGACACACCTCTCCATAGTGATGTTCTTAATAGGAATGAATGGTACGACGTCAACGGCCCCGAAACGCGGATGTTGACCCTTGTGTTTATTCATATCTATGAGTTTAATGGCACAAATCGCCGAATTTAGCGCCGCCTTTATAACTGCGGTTTTGTTTCCCGCAAATGAGACAACTAGGCGATTGTAGTAGTCGTCATAGGCGAAGTCAAGAATGTATGCGCCTTCGACTTTTTTTATTTCCTTCAAGATTCCTTCAACAACTTTAGGGTTAGATGTACTGAAATTTGGTACACATTCAATAATTTCCCGTAACACTTCGTTCCCTCACACAGTCATGCGAACAAACATATTTTACGCGGGCAAAATAAACTTTTTAGTTACTTGAAGGCTATAGAGTAGCCTTTCAACACGGCATGAATTAATCAAAAATTGCGTCTGCCATGAATTAATGCCATTGCCTTTGCATTCTTCGGAATAGGCTTTATCTTCTTTGGTACCGCAACAATATTCTACGCACGAAGACCAAAACTGACCCAATAACAAAAACTCTTTTTTATTGTAACAAGTCCAAGCGTCAATTGCCACATCTAACAACTACAGGCCGAAATGAAAATTTGAAGTGCTTACATGAAAACCATTCGAACCAAAACAAATCGTCCTCTTTCTAAAAAGTTAATAGCTATTTTTGTAACATTATTCTGTTCAACGGAGGATGACAATGTGAAACCGGAACTTGAGTTTGAAGTCCCAACATGGAACCAAATATACGACATGCTTTTGAACTTAGCCGAAAAAATTCGGAAAGACAAGTTTAAACCAAATGTAATTGTGGGTGTTTCCAGAGGAGGGTGGCCTCCAGCCAGAGTGTTATCAGACTTAATGGGTAACCCTAACATTGCAAATGTCAGAGCCGAATTTTACCTGGGAGTTGCGGAGACAAAAGGCGAGCCCACCTTAACGCAACCAGTTTCTATGGAAGTCGATGGCAAAAAAGTGCTTGTTGTAGATGAAGTTGCTGACACTGGTAAAAGTTTGAAACTAGTAAAAGAACACATCATTGAAAGAGGTGCCACAGAAGTCAAAATAGCCACAGTCTATTACAAGCCTTGGAGCATTGTCAAACCAGATTATTACGAAAAAGAAACAAGCCAATGGATAGTTTTTCCATGGGAGATAAAAGAAACTGTCCGAAAAATCGTTAAAAGATGCAGGGAAAAGAGAAAATCCATAGAAGAAGAAACTGCGAAGCTTGTTAAGGCTGGAATATCCGCAGGGCTTGTTGAAAGATTTTTGAAGGAAATTCTTGAGGAATAAAATTGCTAAAATATATCGAAGAATTTGGAAAATATGTCACAATAACTGGCTTTAGGAACGTGAAAATTAAGGATACAGAAGAATTTTTAAAAAGGATCCGCAAAGAAAAACGGTCAAACGTAGAAATCCAATTTTTTGACGCCAAATTTGTAGCTACATGGCTACATCTGTACTTTGCAGCTTTAAATGCGCTAACAGCCTTCAAGAACAAGGAAAACATTTCAAAAAATCTAGCGGTGGAAACAATGCTCTACGCTTCTGCGCAACGACAAATTCGAAAGGCAATGGAAATCCTCGGAATCAAGTCCGAAACATCAGAGATAGCGGTGCAAATAATTGGAGAAAATCTTGAGGCCGTAAAATCAGCTCTATCAATGGTTTCAAAAAATTTTAACTCGCAAAGTGACGACACTGTCCTCGAGTTATCGGCAGAAAAGACGGTAATAATCCAGAAGACTTTTGGAATTTCAGATTTAGAACTTAAAACCGCCATGGAAAAAGATGGTCTGGAAAAAGCCTTAACAAATCTTGTCATAGAACGAATGGCGTTGCTAGCAACTCGGCGTTAGCATAGCACTTTTTCCTTCTTAAGACCCAAATTGGAAATATTTACCGCAAATTCCTTTTTTCTCCCTAGAAATGAAGGTGACCGCCGCTATGGAAGTAAAAATCTTCTAATAACATGCAATAACATCTTTGGAGCCTAATATTCATAGGAAAATTGAAGATATCCCTTTTTCAATGGAAAACTTGAAACACGCATTTCATAATGGAGTGGATTAGAAGTTCAATCTATATAAGGGGGGTCTAGTCACACAGCGCATGGAGAAGGCACGCCGAAAATCTACAATTCCTTGATGAAAATTACACTTTGTCGCTCTTAGTCAAATCTCGAAGCCTGTTAACTCCATCTATCTTTTTTATAAAGGCAGCCACACAGTTGGGAACAAGTTTCTTCCAGCTTTCGCCTCTTAGCATTCTCTCCCTAATTTCGGTTGAGGAATAAAGCTTTCTTTCATGGAAGCGGACGGCTTTGACCTTATATCCAGCTTCTATGAAAAGCCGACGTGTCAACGGCTCATTAGAATAAACAACATCAAAAGGCGGAGTATAACCCTCCACGGCGGAAACCCACATCATGTGCAGATGCACGTCAGGCACAGGCACAACCCAAACCCGCGAATAGTCCATTCCAGCTTCTTCCAAAGCCTTATGAACCATAATCAGCCTTTCGCCGGCAGTAAACGGATTATTAATGTTGTGACTGTATTGCGCACCGCCGATAACGATTACAAGCTCCTCAACCTCTTTTAAAATATCCTTTATCGCGCTAAGATGCCCTAGGTGAAAGGGCTGAAACCTACCAACAAAAAGCCCACGATTGACCATGAAACATCCCGTTTTGAGGTGTGGCTATCTCGCTTTTATCATTTGCGATTCTCAAGTTACAGCAAATCCGCCTTTATATATACGACTTAAAGGCATAAATATCAACTAAGCAAAAAATTTCCGTGATAACTGAATGTTCAAGGTTCCAAAGGTAAAACTTGGAAGTACTGGATTAGAAGTATCAAAGCTTGGTATTGGACCCTCTACTAATTTAAGCCCTGAAGAAGGCGGTCGATTACTTGTTGACTCTTATGAGTTAGGAGTAAATTTTTGGGACACATCCGATGATTATGGCACCCATCCGCACATTGCTTCAGCATTGAAGTATGTACCAAGAAAAGAGGTTGTAATATCCACCAAAACATACGCTAAAAGTGGCAAGGAAGCAGGGGAGAGTCTTAAAAGTTCTCTTGAAGAGCTTGATACGGATTACTTGGATATCTTCCTTCTACACTTTGTCAAATTCGACTGGATTGATGGTTGCCACCAAGTGCTGAAGGAAATTAAGGAGTTAAAAACGACTGGAATTGTTAAGGCAATTGGTTTGTCCACCCACAGCGTTGCTGTCGCAAGGAAGGCAGCTCAGTTTGAAGAATTAGATGCTATCATGGCCATATGTTGTAAGGCAGATCAAACCCTGATCAACAAATTTAACGAGCTTATTCCCCTTGAAGATGGTTCCATGCGAGAGATGTTTCAAGCCCTCAAACTAGCTCATAATAATGGAAAGGGGGTTGTTGCCATGAAAGTTCTTGGAGGCGAGACTCCTTCATTAATTGAGAAGTACCAAGAGGCCATAAAAGGAGTTGCTCAGCTCGACTTTGTTGATGCGATGGTCATAGGAATGCGAAGTCTAGATGAAGTAAAGAAAAACTTGATGGTTACAGCGTTCAGTTAAGCATTTTTCCTTACTCTTTTCCCACTTTTCTCAGAACAAACTCAGCTGGGAACACTTGCAATTTTTTGTCGCTGACTGGGATTTCTCGTTTGGCGGTGTACCCGCGTTTTTCGCGGTTTAAGAAGTCAAGCTTTACCTTTAGACCGCCGCCGTATCCGCCTAGAGTGAAATCTGAACTAACAACTCTATGACAAGGAACAATTGGAGCGAAAGGATTTAGAGCCATAACGCGACCCACAGCCCTCGGGCTACCGCCAGCAGCCCTAGCAACAGAACCATACGAAGCCACATACCCTAAAGGAATCAAAGAGACAATTTCAATTACTTTCCTTGCATAATTTGATAAATGCTCAGTGGCTAAGGAAAAGCTACGGGTAACACCCTTTCCATCATAAATATTCTTCAATAATCCGAGCGCATGTTCAGCGAAGACTGAAGCTTTTTCCGAATGCTGAAAGGGAACGTTAAACGGAATACTTTCCAATAAACCTTGCAAAGCCATTTTTTCGCTAAATGCAAAAGTTGTAGCGAAAACCTTTTCTCTATCGTAAGCAACTCCAAACCAGACCCCTTCGATGTTTTCAGTGTAAAGGCTTATCATTTCGCGCTCTCCCTTTAAAGTGTCATAGAAGTGTTGATGTATTTAGCTCTGTGGTGTTGAAAATGAAGGAAGACATTAAGTTTCAATAGTTTGTGCGTGCCTGTCACGAGAAACAGTTGGTGTGCTCTCAGGTTTTTAGAAAATCTCTTATCGAAGAACCGACTTAGTTTGTCATGGCGACGAGTTTGAGTATGGTTCGATATGAACTGTTAAAATGCGCGAATTGCGGGAAAACATTAGGATACATAACTATAAATGTTAAAATGTTTCCTCCAAAAACTTGGACCCGGCTTGTTGCTGGTGGTCCGTTAATAAAAATAGAAAAAGATGCTTTCTGTGAAGAATGCTTTAAGCAATTACAGAGCAGATGAGGAAATTTCATAAGTGGAAGGAGGAAATCAAAAGTGCAATCGGAGTTGGAACTTCTAAAAATACTTCCAGTCTTGGTCTGCAGAAAGGGGCAAATTAAGGAAAATTTCATGGAGGAAAAGACGAAACAGCTCAGAGAAAACTTGGAATTTGATGCTCAAATTTTGAAGGAAGTTGTTATTAATGAAGAGGCGGATGTTCCGCTCTTAAACGAGCATGTAGCAAAAGCAGATATTATCCTCTTATATAAGCCTCACCTAGGTCTGGGCAACTGTATAGCCAAAATCTCTGAGTACAGCCTTCCCGTAATCCTTTTCAATGACGAAGGAATGGTTAATAATCCATTAGATGCGTTGGAATATATCTATCCAAGAGAAAAGGTCTGGGTTGCCGTTGATTATCAAGATTTGAACAACTTTTTGGAGGCCCTGTCAGTCAAGAAAAAGTTGGGGCAAACAAGGATATTGATTTTGAATGTGAACTATCCACATTGGGAAAGATTTATTTGCCGCGTTCATGGGGGCCGAGAAGCCATCAAGGAGAAACTTGGGATAGAGCTGGAATACGTGAAAAGCGAAGATGTGATAAGAATATGGGAAAACATGGATGAAAATCGGGTGAAACCAATAGTAGAGAAATGGATACGAGAAGCGGAAAAGATTGTTGAACCTGAAGAAAAAGACCTTAAAGCAGTTGCGAAACTTTACCTCGTTATGAAAGATTTATTAAAGGAAAAAAATGCACACGCAATAACAATGGCCTATGGCGAAGGCCCACTGCCTGTTCCATGCTTTGCATACACCAACTTGAGAGATGAAGGGATGCCCTCAGCTTGCGAGGCAGACATAATCTCCCTCCTATCAATGATAATCCTAAACTACATTGCAGAGAAGCCTTGCTTCATGGGTAACACATTCATTAACACTACCGATGAGACCTTAATCCTAAGCCATTGTGTATGTCCCCGAAAAATGGAAGGATATAACGCAAACCCGACACCTTACACGTTAAGACGTTATCACAGGGAAAAATTCACTGGTAGCTTGACAGCTTTTGTGAAAATGAAAAAAGATCAAGAAGTCACGATCTGCCGGTTGAGCGGTGACTTAAAGAACATGCTAATCGCAAGTGGAATAATTGCGGATTCTGTGGAGATGGAAGACGATACATACTGCAGGATAAAAGCAAAAGTGAAAGTCAAAAATTCAAAGGAATTTATTCATAAGACAACTGGGAATCATCACGTCATGGTGTATGGCGATTATAGAGAACAGTTGAGGAAGCTGAATGAAATCTTAGGCATAACCACCATAGAAGTATAAAAGCTTCATAATTAAGTTTAATAAGTTGCCGGTGTATATCACGAAAGAAAGGTGAACTGAATGGAGAAACAAGCGCAACAACCCCAATATCTTTGGGTTCCAGGCGCAACAACTGTCGGAGTAGTGTGCCAGAATGGAGTTATTTTAGCCTCTGAAAAACGTGTCTCCTACGGTTATCTCGTTGTCAGTAAGGGCGGTAAAAAAGTTTTCAAAATAACTGACCACATTGGTGCAGCATGCGCAGGACTTGTTTCTGACATGCAAATCCTCGTAAGAGAAGTGGAAGCCTACGCAAACTTGTTTAGCTTAGATGTTGGCAGATCAATTTCTGTGGGGTCAGCAGCCAAACTGATGTCAAATCTACTTTTTGAACGCCGATTGGCACCATTAATTACCCAGACAATTGTCAGCGGTGTAGATGCAGAAGGGGCGTCGCTTTATGTGCTTGACATTCTAGGCTCAGTAATACCAGACAAATATGCAGTTGTGGGTTCTGGAACGGAAATAGCCATGGGAGTAATTGAGGAAGGATATAAGAAAGATTTAACCATGGAGGAAGCAAAAGACTTGGTTATCAGGGCAATAAAGTCCGCCATAAGCAGGGACATCATGAGCGGTGATGGCATAGATTTCCTGTTAATAACTAAGGATGGAACACGTGAAGAATCAATGAAATTTTAAACCCAAAACTTTTGTAAAAGTTTAAACCTTAATCTCTGCACAACAAACCATTGCTAATGAATGGTGGAAAGCATAAATTGTCATTTGAGCTAAGCTTGCAAGAAGGAAAATTCCTAGTTGAGCTCGCCCGCAAAACTGTGGAAGAATATCTAAAATCCAGGAAAAGAATCAGTGCTCCAGAAAACATATCTGAAAAGCTTCTGCAGCCCTGCGGAGTATTCGTTACAATAAACACCATAAAGGACGGAGAAAAAGAATTGAGAGGATGCATCGGTTATCCATACCCCACCACCCCCTTGGTTCAGGCAGTTATCGAATCTGCCATAAGCTCGGCAACTCAGGATCCCCGCTTTTACCCGCTCTCCTTAAGCGAACTTGACAATGTAGTTTTTGAGGTAAGTGTGCTTACGCCTCCGCAGTTAATAGAAGTGAAAAAACCAAGTGAATACCTCCCAAAAATCATGGTTGGAAAAGACGGATTAATTGTAGAACGAGGCATGTTTAAAGGATTGCTTCTGCCGCAGGTGCCTGTTGAATGGAAATGGGATGAAGAGGAATTTCTATGCCAATGTTGTATTAAGGCTGGTTTACCCCCAGATTGTTGGCTACTGAAGGATACCAAAATTTACAAGTTTCAAGCAATAATCTTTGGGGAAGAAAAGCCAAGAGGCGAAATTAAGCATAAAGCCCTCGGCGGGAAATAGTTTCATGAGGGTTTATTTTGCTCCTTGCGGCATCGGCTTAGGACATGTTGGAAGATGTGTTCCAATAGCAAGGAAACTCTTAGAGAAAAAAGCAGACGTGATGTTTTCCACTTATCGCGAAGGCATAGGCTATGTTGAACGAGAAAAGTTTCCGCTCATAAAGGCTCCACCTATTGGTTTTCAAGTTAAACCAGATGGAACTGTAGATTTTAGGCAAACGGCAATAAATCCAGGTCCAGTTTTGGCTTCCTTCACCCTTTTGAAGCAGATTAACAATGAAGTGCTGGCTATTGAAAGCTTCGAGCCGGACATTGTTGTTTCAGACTCCCGTATCTCGCCCTTATTGGCGGCAAGAATTTTAGGAATACCTAGAATCTGCATCTTAAATCAGTTTCAGGTGATGATTCCACGGAAAACCCGTTTTCTACGATTAGCAAAATTCGCAGACTCCACAACGCTCACAATTATTGGGAAAATGTGGACAAGCAGAAACATCGTTTTAATACCGGATTTCCCCCAACCATACACGATCTGCGTTGGCAACCTAAACATCCCAAAATCCTACAGAAAGAATGTAAAACTGATAGGACCAATATTGCCAGTACATCCGAATGAATTGCCAATTGAAAAGGAATTGCGCAAAAAATTGAGATTACCAGTTGATAAGCCTGTTATTTTTGCACCAATAAGCGGTCCAATCAAAGAAAGAGCTTTCTTAACAGGGATTTTGAGGAAAATTTTGCTGGAGTTCCCAGAAAATTATGAAGTTGTTATTTCACTTGGCTATCCGAACGTTGACGACAAGCCCATACATCACGGCAACGTAACGATTTATAAGTGGATTTCAAACCGTTTTGAATATTTAAAAAGTTGTGACTTAGTTATAGGGCGTGCAGGACACGGAACCCTAACGCAGTGCTTGTGTTATGGCAAGCCCATGATACTTGTGCCCACACCAAGCCATACAGAACAACTAAGCAATGCAAGGCAAGCTAAGAACTTGGGCATCGCGGAAATTATCCAACAAGAAGAACTAAGCAAGGAAAAACTTCTAAAAAGCGTTCGGCAAATCTTGGAAGGCGAGACTCCAGAAAGGCTTAAAGAAGTTCAGAAAGAAGCCCTGAAACATGATGGTCTAGAAAACGCTGTTAAAACAGTAATTGAAATGGCGGAAAAATAAGCAAGTATTTTAAGTTAAGCAATCAAAGAGTAAGATATGTTCTTACCACGTAAAATTTTGGAAGAAAAACTTCGAAAAATGCTAGCTGAAGATGTAGGGCAAGGAGACATAACTACAGCGTTAATTGTTCCCTCTGAAAGCACAGCAGAAGCTGAAGTGATAGCGAAAGAACCGGGAGTTGTGGCTGGAATGGAGGAAGCAAAAATCCTTCTAGAAAGCCTTGGGCTTAAAGTTGAGGCTTTGGTTTCAGATGGAGAAAAAATAAAGATGAAACAAGCACTAATGAAAGTTTTCGGGGATACGCGGACAATACTTTCTGTCGAGCGCACACTCTTAAACATTCTTTCACGTATGAGCGGAATCGCAACAGCCACAAGAGAATTAGCAAAAAAACTTCAAAAAGCTGGACTTAAAACTAGGGTTGCGTGCACACGAAAAACAGCGCCAGGGCTTCTATATCTTGATAAAAAGGCGGTTTTAATAGGCGGCGGCGACACGCATAGGCTTCATTTGGACGACATGATTTTGATAAAAGATAACCATATTGCAGTGGCTGGAAGCGTTGCAAAGGCTGTTAAAAAGGTTAGAGAAAAGGCATCTTTTAGCAAAAAAATTGAAGTTGAAGCTGCAAACGTTGAGGATGTTTTAGCTGCTGCAAAAGCTGGAGTAGACATAATTATGATGGACAATTTTTCTCCAAAACAAATAGAGGAAGCAATTAAGTTGCTAAGAAAAACAGGTTTTCTTGGAAAAGTTTTGTTAGAAGCCAGCGGTGGAATAACAATAGAAAACTTGAGGGACTTCGCTTCAACTGGTGTTGACATCGTAAGCCTAGGTGAAATAACAGATAGCCCAAAAACAATTGATATAAGCCTAGAAATAAATGCAGTTAAGAAGAAATAGATTTCGATTAAACTTACGTAAGATATGAAATTAGCGCAGTTTCTACAATTGCGGCTATAAGTAACATCACTGCGCAAATAGAAATTAGAATACAAGCATTTACAATTTCTTTTTTGCCTTTATGTTTTATTATGCGCCAAGTTAACCAGACACTTTCGGCAATGGCCGTGGAATATGCGATAAACTCGAGCCATGTCGGCGGAAAAATAAACAAAAAGAGGAAAACCGTAAGAGGATGTATGTCTTCCCCTATGCTTTCTGCAGCAATCGCAACACCTGTATTATATAGTGCATAAGAACCGAAAATAGGGCCTATAATAGGTACAAACATTATCAAGGATATCATGAAGTTATTTCCGAAAATAAACTGTGTATTGATATTTTGTCTTATTTTTTCAAGTTCGCGGTTTATGTCATTTGCCTCTTCACGACTAAGCGGAGTAAATATACCTGCAATGGTTATAATTAGGGAAAGAAGAAAAAAGGCTAAAATCGTTAGGATTCTTCTGATTCTTGATGGAAAATTTTTCCAGAGATTAAGCGCCAACCATGATCATCTTTTCTTTTAGGGTTTTTGAATTATTCTTAAGGTTCGGAAACCTCTAGCAATCGGGTTTAACATTTCTATGATATTAACTTTTTTCAAAATTTCTCCAGTGTCTTCTGCATAACCCCTAATGTCGTGCTCCGCATCAATTAGAGAGTAGAGATACACTCTTTTCTCAGCCACTCTAGGCTGGCACTTAGAGGGTAAACCAAGCAAAACCGTTTGTTTCTCTTTGATGGCTTTTTCGCATGCATACAAGATTGCATGTGCTCCAGCCGTCAACTCTGCAATCCTCACAGGAATACTATCTTTTCCTATAGCTAAAATTTCAACTCCATACTTTTGCGTGATTTCACCAGCAATTTTCCTTAGCTTGGGCAGAATTTTTAGAAGATCGCGCTTTGCTCTTGCGGAAATTCTCAAATCAGAGAGCTGAATTGGGGAGAGCTGCTCAAGGGGAATTGCCCCCAAAGACATGTCAAGATGCACAAAATCCGCCCTTACCTTTCCGAGCAAATCTCTACAAAGCTCTGCTTCATGTACTATAACTTCATGTCCATTTCCTGCATCTGCAAAAATGGGTTCAGCTAAAAATGCACTTGACTCTCTGTAAGGTGGGCTAACTAATACGGATGCAACTGCAACGATCGTCAAAGGTTCAAAACTATCATTAAGTACAGCAGCAGAAGAATCCGCTGCGATAATTTTCAAGCATTTCACCTTGCTCTTAAATATGTTTCGTTAGAATTTATCTTTGCTGCTTAATCCACTGCTTCCTTTAACCGCATTCCCAAAACGAACATTTCTGAGCTTTTGGCTCGGCTTGCCATAGGCTTTATTATTCTCACAATCTCAAAATGTCTTTTCACCTTATTTATAAAGTCAACAAGCAAATCTCCTTCAAAAACTTTCACTAAAAAATTTCCAGGAGGCCTAAGCGTTTCTAAAGCTATTTTTAATGCTTGTTGTGCCAAGTCTATTTGGCGGGCGTGGTCAACTTCCCATATTCCAGAAATGTTTGGCGAAGCATCTGAAATTATGGCATCAGCCCTTCTTGGAAGCATACTCAAGATATGCTCCTGTGTTTCTTGTTCATTTATGTCGCCTATTATCGTTCTAACATTACTTTGCTGAAAAGGTTCGATGGGTTTTAAGTCGACTCCCAAAACAAAACCCTTGCTTCCAACAATTTTCCTTGCTGCTTGAGTCCAGCCGCCTGGCGCTGCACCCAAATCAACAACAACATCGCCTCTTTTCATGAAATGAAACTTTTCAATTGCTTGAAAAAGTTTGTAGGCGGCTCTAGAGCGGTATTTTTCCTCTTTAGCCTTTCTATAGTAATAATCCCTTTTCCTTTCTTGAATCCATGCTTTTGGCAAAACTAGCTGTCACCTAGCGTGCTAGATTCGTTTTTGGATATGGAGAGAAGCCATTCTGTGAGTTTTTCGCAGTTTTGTGGCGAAATCGCACTTGATGGGTCACATTTGGGGTTATCTGGGCACATTAGGCATGGAACGTCAGCTATTGAATCTATTCTTGCGGGAAACCTTTTCGGGTAAAGCCTATAAGTCCATCTTCCATTGCGGAGTTCCTTCTCTCTCCGAATTAGCCTCTTGCCCTCTAGTTTTATGGCTATTCTAGAACCTTCTCTACTGCTTGCTCTAAGTTTTCGCCATAACTCGGACTGAAGTATGCCGTCAAAGCCTGTGTTTATTATGAACTGTAGGGCTTTATGTTCTAAGTCGTTGCGTTTTGACATTTTAACCAGTTCCAAGTATTCACTCATTAAATATATGCAGTTTTAAATAAAAAGATGTATGTTTAAAGTTGTAAGGAGTTAATGTTGAAGGGACGATGAAATGAAGAAGAGAAAGGCAAGCGAATCCTACTGTTTAGGAATCGAATCAACAGCAGACGACTTCAGCGTTGGAATGTCAACGTTTGACGGCGAAATATTAGCTAACATAATAAGCGCTTATATGCCAGAAGAAGGCGGCATTCATCCACGAGAAGCAGCAAGACACCACGCAGAAGTGGCAAGCAAAGTCCTAGAAGAAGCCTTCATAAAATCAGGGATAAAACCACAGAACTTATCAGTTATCGCATTTTCTCAAGGTCCAGGTCTAGGTCCATGTCTTCGCACAGGTGCAACTGTAGCCCGTGCTCTAGCTTCCTATCTTAAGGTTCCGCTTGTAGGAGTTAACCATTGCATAGCACATATCGAAATAGGGAGACTTGAAACCGGCGCCAAAGATCCCATAACATTGTATGTTTCTGGCGGAAACACCATAATTGCAGCTTTTGATTCTGGACGCTACAGAGTTTTTGGCGAGACCCTGGATATTGCCCTTGGAAACTGTTTGGACGTTTTTGCAAGAGAAGCAGGACTACGTCAAAAACAAGGTATGCCATTCGGAGCTATTGTTGAAAAACTTGCCGTGAAAGGAAAGAAGCTGATTCCTCTACCATACACGGTTAAAGGCATGGACACGTCCTTTAGCGGGTTATTAACCGCCGCGGTCAACTTAATCAAAAAAAGAGAATGTAAACTCGAAGATTTATGTTATAGTCTTCAAGAAACAGCTTTTTCAATGATTACTGAAGTCACAGAGAGGGCTTTAGCCCATACAGAGAAAAAAGAGGTTTTGTTAACTGGCGGAGTTGCCGCCAACAAAAGATTGCAATCCATGGTTGAGGCTATTGCGGAAGAACACAATGCGGAATTCTGCGTCGTGCCGAGCCAATTTGCAATTGATAATGGGGCCATGATTGCATGGACTGGTGTATTATCCTACAAGTATGGCATGGTTACGCCAATCGAGAAAAGTTTTGTAAACTTGAGATGGCGACTTGAAGAGGTTGAAGTTCCGTGGGTAATATAAAGCCTCTTTTGATTAAGAAAGGAGCGGAAGCCAGTCTATACCTTACAGATTGGCATGGCAGAAAAGTGATAATGAAGAAGCGTTTGCCCAAGAAATATCGTCCATCAAAGCTAGATGAACAGATTCAAACTTACAGGACAATTCATGAACCGCAATTAATGCATGAAGCAAAAAAGGCTGGAGTGTCAACGCCAACAATTTTTCTGGTTGACGTAAAAAACGCCACTATAATAATGGAGTTTATCGAAGGAAAGCAAGTGAAACAGTTGTTAAGCGAAGTTACCAAAAGTGAAAGACAAAGCCTATGCCTCAAAATTGGCGAATTAATAGGTAGACTCCATGAAAATGGAATAATTCATGGCGATTTAACAACATCAAACATGATTCTGGATTCTGAAGGAAAAATCTTCTTCGTGGATTTTGGACTCGGCGAGAAAACAAAGGAATTGGAAGCAAGAGGAGTTGATTTGCACCTTATGAAGAGGGCTCTGCAAAGTACGCATTTCCGCTTTGTTGAAGAATGCTTCGACGCTGTAATTAGGGGATATTCCAAAGTTTTAGGCGCTGAATTTGTGAAAAACATTTTAGATAAAATAAAGGAGATAGAGAGAAGAGGAAGATATGTTGCCGAAAGAAAAGGTGAAAGAGAATGATTAAAACTGTTTGGTGCATCACGTTTTATGTTTCAGATTTAAGAAAGGCTAAAAAATTTTATGAAGAAATCTTGTGCTTGGAAAAGAAATATGAATACTCAAGTTACGTTGGCTTCGAATGTGGCGGCGTGGAGATAGGACTAATTCCCAAACCTGAAAAAGAACAAAAGACAAGCCAGACATCACCTTCTATAGAATTTCTCGTAGACAATGTGGACAAAGTCTATAAGGATTTAAAAAGTAAGGGTGTGAAATTCATTAAAGAGTTGCATGATGAACCTTGGGGTGGAAGGCAAGCGACCTTCACAGACCCAGACGGTCACATACTAGAAATTGCACAGATAAGCTGGAAAAAATACTTTAGTGTTTCAGCCAAAGGCGCCCAAAAAAGCCGTGAATCAACATGAATTTTCAACTAAAAGGCAGAGTCATATTCTTCGCAACAAACAACATAAACAAGTTCAATGAAGCCCGCAAAGTACTAGCCGAGTATAAAATAGCCGTAGGCATGCTTAGGGTCAAAACATTAGAAATTCAAAGCGAAAGCCTAGAGGAAATTGCAAAGACAAGCGTTATAGAGGCTTTTGAAAAATGTAATTTGCCAGTTATAGCAGAGGACGCAGGATTATTCGTAGAAGCATTAAAAGAGTTTCCTGGACCATATGCCGCTTATGTGTATAAGGCGATAGGAAACAAGGGAATATTGAAGCTTATGGAGAATATTGAAAACAGAAAGGCGAAGTTTCAATCAGTTATCGCATATTACGGTTCAGAGTTGAGGTTGCCTATTTGCTTTAAAGGTGAAGTTGCTGGTAAGATAACAAGGGAAGAACGCAGAGGGAATTCGGGCTTTGGTTTCGACCCGATTTTTGAACCCGTGAATAGTTTAGGAAAAACGTTTGCGGAAATGACAATCACGGAGAAGAACAAACATTCACATAGAGCTAAAGCCTTGCAAAAATTTGCTGAATGGTACAAGAGAAAATGTTAAAATGTAATGAAACATAACAAGTTATGATTAGAACTAGGTGGTTGCCTTTGGGTGGACAGCCTTCAGATCTAACCACAGAGTCATCTTTATCTGTACCCAAAGAGGTGTCAATTGCACCAAACGAAAAGATTCTGATGGTTTTAGGAAGAAGTTACATATCGTTCGCCACTTTAGCAACTGTTGGACTTCTTGTGCTTTTGGGAATCTTGGTCACCGTATACTTCTATATGCCCCCAGAAAACAAGTGGATTATGTTGCCTTTGTTTGTGTTTTGCTTCTTAATTCTTCCACCGCTCCTTTATGGGTTAGGCTACATTTACGTTAAGGGGCATCGATATATAATCACTAATGAAAGAATTGTAATGTTCAGAAAATTCATAGGAATCCTTTTGAGAACCGTCACGCATGACAAAATAACCGACCTTATTGTGAATCAGGGACCGATTGGCAGGCTTTGCAATTATGGAAGGGTTTCTCCAATCACAGCAGGAATGATTATGCCTATGGGAGCAGTCATATTTTCCATTTCTGGCGTGCGAGATCCCTACAAAGTTAGAGACAGTATAGCGGAACTAGTGAAGACGATGCAGTCAGAGGAGCAATAAAAACTAATGACTGCAGAGTCTATTCCACCTCAAGTGTCACTACTTCGAGACGAGAAAGTTATAATGACACTGCGAAGGCGTTACTCATCCATATTCACATCCCTAGTCTCCTTTGCGGCTACAGCATTTTTGATTGGTTGGGAGTCAGCCGTCAGATACATTGCTCAATATCCTAGCTACTTGGAGATTCTCATGACCTTTGTCTACCTAATCATAATTGCTGTAGCATGTCTCTTTGCCACTATGGCGATGGTTGGATACTTTTACGTTCAAGGTCACCTTTACATTTTGACTAATCGCCGCATTATCCTATTTAGAAAATTTATCACAATCTCGGTTAGGGAGATCGCATATTCGGAAATAACAGATATAATTATGAACCAAGGACCCGTCGCCAGAATCCTCAACTATGGCTCTGTAACCCCGTTAAGCCCCGGCGTTAGAGGCGCATACGCTCTTTCGTATCCTTTCATGAAACGGTTCTCTTATGTGCGGACTTCTCTGACGGACGTCAACCATCCCTCCAAAATCATGGATGAGCTGTTTAAGCTGGCACGCTCACACTCAACGTGAAATCGAATAACGAAGGTTTTAAATATCTGTCTACGTTCGCTCATACAGAGTTTAAGGGAATAAAAATGCCTAAACAGGAAAAAGGAAAAGCCCACCAAATAAGACCGGTTAGCAAGCGACCTCCAAGCTGGTGCAAATATCAGCCAGAAGAAGTGGAAGGTCTCGTCATCAAACTGGCAAAGGAAGGAAACCCGCCGAGCCGAATTGGAACAATCTTAAGGGATCAGTATGCAATTCCCTTAGTAAGGCCAATAACTGGCAAGACCGTGACAAAAATACTTAGGGATGCAGAGCTTGCGCCAGCGATGCCAGAAGACCTAGCAAATCTGCTGAAAAAGGCCGAAAGCCTCGGCGCCCACCTTGAAAGAAACAAGAGAGATTCACATAATAAAAGGGCACTTCAAATTGTAGAGGCAAAAATCCACAAACTGTCAAGATATTACAAACGTGAGGGAGTTTTGCCGCCAAACTGGAAATACGAACCAAAAATAGCTTCTCTAGCCTAACTGTTATTCTAAACTTTTATTCATAAATTATACGATGAGGAACACGTATACGTAACGCCGGCTTTAAATCTTTAAATAATTTAGCTTCTTAGCCTATTGTGATTGCTATGGCTTTAGACGAGAATCAAGTTGCAAACTTTTTGGGTTCAGCCGCACAAGCAGCCAAAACAATTTTGGAAACCGTAAAAGAAGACGGATTCATCCAAGTTTTTTCACATCTGGATGCTGACGGGGTTGCGGCGGCTGGGATTATTGGAAAAACCTTGTTTAGGTTTGATGCGAAATTTCGAATTAGAATAACTCAATGGATTGACGAAAAAATTGTTGTTGAAGTTACTTCAGAGAAGCCGCAACTAATAATTTTCACTGATTTTGGAAGCGGCTACATTGACTTGCTAAATGAGAAGCTTGCAGACTTTAAAATAGTAATTTTGGACCACCACCAGATCATCGGCAAAGAGTCAGCCAATGTTGTACATGTAAACCCGCATTTGCACGGAATAGATGGAGCGCGAGACATCAGCGGTTCCGGAGTAGCATATTTTGTGGCTAAGGCAGTTGATAAAGATAACATTGATTTGGCGCCTGTAGCTGTGGTTGGAGCCCTCGGAGACTTGCAAGACAAATACGATCAACGAAAGCTAGGCGGAATAAACGAAAAAATAGTCGAAGACGCAACAAACGCGGGGCTTCTGACAGTTGAAAAAGACCTAATCTTTTTTGGCAGAGAAACACGTCCCATCCACAGAACTCTGGCGTCTACAACTAACCCTTTTATTCCTGGCATAAGCGGCGAAGAAGACAAAAGTTTAGCTTTCTTGGCAAGTTTAGACATTAAGCCGAGGCATGGTGAAAAGTGGAGGGCTTTAAGAGATCTTTCAGATGAAGAAAAGAAAAAATTGTGTTCAGCTCTTGCGGATTATTTGCTGTCGAAGGGTTTACGTTACGAGGTTGCAAATCTAATCGGGCACGTTTACATTTTAAACCGCGAGGAGCCGTGGACTCCGCTTAGGGATGCAAGAGAATTCGCTGTTTTGTTAAATGCCACTGGTCGCATGGACAAGCCTAGTTTAGGCGTTTCCATTTGCATGGGCGACAGATTTTCAGCTCTTGAAGAAGCAAACAAAGTGTTAGAAGAGTATAGGAGAACTATCAACAAGTATCTTGGATGGATAATGGAGAAACCCGAAAGAATGAAGGAATTGGAGAACATATACGTTGTTTATGGTGAAAACTTTATAGGTGATAAAATAGTTGGGGCAATCTCATCCATTCTTTCGACAAGCCTTCCCAACCCTGAAAAACCGCTAATTGCGTATGCGAATGTTGAAGAAGAAGGTTTGGCAAAGTTTTCGGCAAGAACCATTGACACTTTGACCAACAAAGGGGTTAACTTAGGTGAAGTTATGCAGGTTGCGGCTGAAAAATGCCAAGGAAAGGGTGGAGGGCATAATGTAGCAGCAGGAGCACAGGTTCCAATAGAGAAAATCAGTGACTTCATCGAGATTGTTAACGAATTGGTTGGAAAGCAGTTGAAGGGTGAACACATTGGAAGCAGAAATAATACTGGATTATGATAAGGCGGAAATTGCGGAAGCCGTTGCCAAAGCAGTTTCACCAGATAATTTCAAAACACCACGAGGCTTATCCATTAAAACAACATGGAGAAAGGAAAAAGTTTTAACAAAAATAAAATGTAAAACAAAACTTTCAACATTTATTGCCACAATCGATGACTTGCTTTTTTGCATTTCAACAGCAGAGAAAACGCTTCGAATAGTAAAGAAGCTTTGAAAAAAACCAGCATTTACGCATGAATAAGTTTAATACGGTGTTGTAGATTATGAAAGATGTGCAAAAAGCGTTTTTTGCACTAAATAGTAAAGGGAGTTGAAAAAGACAAATGTCTGGAAGAGAAATGTATAAGGCAGTCTGTGCCGAGTGCGGAAAGGAATGTGAAGTTCCCTTCAAACCTGACGGAAGCAGACCAGTATACTGCCGAGAATGTTACGCTAAACGAAGAAATACGAGGAGATATTAAGCTAACAAGCTAACATCTATCCTTTGTTCACATCCTTTTTCTTTTTTATGTTTTCTTCTTTTGATGCTCTTACCATTAATCATAATAAGCAGAAAGCACACTTCTACACGTTCACTATTGTGTGAGGTTAAGGGCGAGATAATGCCTAGGGATCCGGTATGTGGCGCGATTCTAGATGATAAGACATCTAAATTTAAGATCACTTACGAAGGAGAAACGTACCATTTCTGTAGTTTGACTTGCAAGAAAAGATTTAAAAGAAATCCAATGAAGTTTGTAAAATGAACAGAATTTTCCTTAAAACAAATAGAAGAAAGCTCTATTTTGTTCAGAAAAAAGTTTAGAAAAAGAGGAACTTTACGGAGAAAATTCATAAACGCAATTTTTCCGCGTAGCAATTTTATCGTAAGGTTAAATAGTTGATTTATGGCTAAGTTAGAGGGTTAGACCCTAATTATAGGGCATAAGTATTGTGAGAAAGATGTTGGACATTAAACTCATCCGTGAAAATCCAAAGCTCGTAAGGAACAATTTGATGAAGAGGGGAAACCCTGAAAACCTAAGGATGCTTGATGAACTAATTGATTTTGACCGGAAATGGCGGCAACATTTGACAGAATTGAATGAGCTCCGCCATGAAAGAAGGCTTATAACAACAAAGATTGCAGCGTTAAAAAAGAAGGGAAAAGATGCAAAAAAAGAACTTTCAAAGGCAAAAAGGATTGACACCGAAATCACAGCGTTAGAAAAGCTGGTGAACGAGTGCGAACAGAAAGTAAACTACTATCTTATGCGGCTTCCAAACCTTTTACATGAGTCGGTTCCAACGGGCAAGGATGAAAACGATAATGTCCAAGTAAGAAGTTGGGGCGAAATACCCAAATTCAGCTTTCCCGTCAAAGACCACATAAATTTAGGCTTAAGCCTTGACATAATGGATGTTGAAAGAGCTGGAAAAATTGCAGGAGCCAGATTCTTCTACCTAAAAAGGGAAAGCGTTCTCCTAGATATGGCTTTAATGAGTTTTGCCCTAGAAGAAATGGTTAAGAAGGGCTACACGCCAATAGAACCGCCTTTTCTAATGAGGCGAGAACCCTATGAAGGCGTCGTCGCCCTAAGCGACTTCGAAGATGTTCTATACAAAATTGAAAAAGAAGACCTGTACCTTATTGCAACTTCAGAGCATCCAATGGCAGCAATGTTCATGAATGAAGTGTTAAAAGCCGAAGATTTGCCGCTCAAACTTGTTGGAGTAAGCACAAACTTTAGAAAGGAAGCTGGAGCACACGGCAAAGATACCCGAGGAATCTTCCGAACTCACCAATTTAACAAGATTGAACAGTTTATTTTCTGCAAACCAGAAGACTCATGGAAAATGCATGAAGAACTTATACAAAACGCGGAAGAACTTGTTCAAAAGCTAGGTCTGCCCCACCGTGTTGTAAATGACTGTACAGGCGATATTGGAACAGTTGCCGCTAAAAAATACGATATAGAAGCTTGGATGCCCGCACAAAATGCCTATAGAGAAATAATTTCATGTAGTAACTGCACAGACTATCAAGCCAGAAGGTTAAACATTAAATATAGAGAAAAAGAGGGCGAACCGCCTAAAGGATATATTCATACTTTAAATTCGACAGCCATAGCTACTGGCAGAACAATTGTTACAATACTTGAGAACTATCAGCAAAAAGACGGTTCAGTCGGTGTTCCTGAAGTTTTAAGAAGATACATGGGCGGTATCAAGAAAATAGAGCCGAAACGGTAAAACTTTTAATACTCTGATGCGAATTTTCAAGCTACATTTGGAGGATAAACTTGTCTTCAAAAACGAAACGTGTAAGAGATAAATGGCGAACCAAATTGTGGTATACAGTGTTAGCCCCACCATACTTCGGAAACGTTGAGTTAGGAGCGATACCAGCCGATGAGCCGGAAAAACTGATTGGAAGAGTAATCGACTCAACACTTTACGACGTTACAAACGATTTTGCTCATCAATACTTGAAATTGTATTTTCAAATAACTGAAATTGATGGCAAAACTGCTAAAACAACGTTTAAAGGACATGAATACTCGCGAGATTATCTACGAAGCTTGGTCAGAAGAAGAACAACAAAGGTTGATGGACTGTTTAATGTCACCTTAAAAGATGGACATAAACTGCGGGTGGCAGTATCCGCTTTCACGCTCTCAAGAGTTAGGACATCGCAAGAGAGAGACATGCGCGTCATCATGGATAGAATTATTAAGGAAAAAGCTTCAACGTTGACATTGGATCAATTTGCACAGGAAATGGTTCTTGGAAAAATAGCATCAGACATATATAACGAAGCTAAAATGATAGCTCCACTACGCCACATTGGCATTAGGAAATCAAAGCTTGTAACACAATTGGCACAGTTGCCACTACAAAAGGCTGGGTAAACTAGCTTTTTAAAAGATTTTTAGCGTATTCGTAACCTTTTTCAAAAGCCGTTAGATTCAGTTCTTCAGTACCTTTAGGTATGTTCGTCTTAATTGATTCTTTAACAGCATTTTTATCTAATATACCTGTTATAACTACAAAGGCGCCTAACATGACGATGTTCGCAACTATTTTTCTTCCAAGCTCTTCCGCAATTTTCGTGGCAGGAATTCGAAAAATTTTAACGCTTATTAATTCTTTCTCATGGGGAATCATGTCAGGGTCCATAATTATTATTCCGCTTGGTTTAATGTTTTCAGCATATTCATTGTATGCATGCTGAGACATCACAATTAAAACATCAGGTTCGACCACTTTTGGAAAATCTATCTCCTCTTCAGATATCACAACCTCAGATTTGCATGCTCCACCCCTTGATTCGGGACCGTACGACTGTGTTTGAACAGCATTTTTTCTGCTGTGGATACATGCTGCCGCAGCTGTGATTATTCCGGATTTAATTATTCCTTGTCCACCAAAGCCTGCAAATCTTACTTCAACTCGCATACTCTCTCACCAATTCTCCTGCTTTCTTATTAATTTGAGCTATTTTTTCATGAAGTAATCTTTCGTAGCTTGGTTTTTCTATGTCCACAAATTCGCCTACAACAATTTTTTCAGAAGTGATTTCTGCTTTAGCTGGATCTGAGAAATGTTCCACCACCGAAGCCTTTTTGAACCATTCCATCATTTCGAGTCCTGTTCGCATTTTGTTGTGGCGACCAAAAATTTCGGGACAAGGCGTAACCACTTCTATGAAGCAGAAGCCTTCTTTTTGCAGCAGTTTTACAATAGATTGTGTTAGTCTTCGCGCATGCAAAGTTGTCCATCTAGCCACAAATGTGGCGCCTGATGCCGCTGCCAAATGGACAAGGTTGAATGGGTGCTCAATGTTCCCATATGGAGTTGTAGTCGTTAACGCTTCAAGCGGTGTTGTCGGACCCTGCTGCCCACCAGTCATTCCATAGTTGAAGTTGTTTGCGCAAATTACTTTGACGCCTATGTTTCTCCGTGCAGCATGTATAAAGTGGTTTCCACCTATTGCAAACAGATCGCCATCTCCACTTACAATCACGACATCAAGCTCCGGATTTGCCAACTTCACTCCCGTTGCAAATGCTATTGGACGTCCATGCGTTGTGTGAAACGAGTTTACGTTTGTATATCCAGCGGCACGCCCAATGCATCCTATACCAGACACAACCACTAGTTTGTCCAGGTTCATCTGCAAATCGTCTATTGCCTGAACAAAGCAGTTGAGAATGATGCCGTTACCACAGCCTGAACACCATATGTGCGGCATCATTGCCTCTCTTAAAAACTTTGACAGCGGATGCGCCATTTCTTCAACCATTAACTGTTCCTCCTTATTGCGTCAAGAATCTCTATTGGAGTATGAGGGTCTTCACCTAGCTTTGAAAGAAAAACCACAGGAGTTTCTTTTGCTGACCTTTCGACTTCACGCACTAATTGTCCGCAATTCATTTCAGCAACAACAATAGCCTTTGCTTGTTTGGCAATTTTTCCTACATGTTTTTCTGGGAAGGGCCATAATGTGATTAGACGTAGAAGACCCGCCTTTATTCCCTCAGCTCTGGCTTTTCTTACAGCGCTTAACGCGGCTCTAGCAACTATTCCATAAGCGACAACAACCATGTCTGCATCGTCCAGCATAACTTCTTCAACTCTTATTATTTTGTCTGCGTTTTTCCGTATTTTATCACAAAGCCTGTTTACCAGCCTCTGTTGGACTTCTGAGCTTTGCGTTTGCGGATAACCATGTTCATCGTGTGTTAAGCCTGTAGCGTGAAAACTGAATCCTTCACCGAAGCAGGCCATGGGCGGAACTAGATTGTCATCGGGCATGAAGGGCATGTATTTTTCTGTGGGAACATTCGGCTTTTTACGATTCGCTATTTTTATTTTTTCAGAGGATAGAATTACTACTTTTTCCCACATATGCGCAACAATTTCATCCACCAACAATATAGTTGGAACCCTGTAGGTTTCAGATAAGTTGAAAGCCTCAACAGTCAAGTCGAACATTTCTTGGACAGAAGATGGAGCCAATGCTATGATTTCATAATCTCCATGAGAACCCCATTTTGCCTGCATTACGTCTTGTTGACCAGGCAATGTTGGCTGTCCAGTGCTTGGTCCGCCGCGCATAACATCCACAATTACGCAAGGAGCTTCTGTCATAACGGCTAATCCTATGTTTTCTTGCATGAGACTAAAGCCTGGTCCAGAAGTGGCTGTCATTGCTTTTAAGCCAGTATAGGAAGCGCCGATTACAGCCGCTATGGACCCGATCTCATCCTCCATCTGAATGTAAATTCCACCAATTTCAGGCATTCTTTGAGACAGGTGCTCGGCAATTTCAGTTGCTGGAGTAATTGGATAACCTGCGAAAAATCTGCAGCCAGCTGCTATGGCGCCTTCTGCACATGCAACATCGCCATTCATGAAATGCGCGCCTGTAAGCAGGGTTTCTTTTTTAGCCATACCTAGCATCCCTCTTTGCATGGTTTTTCAAGAACGAAGATTGCAAAATCTGGACAAACTGCAGTGCAAAAACTGCAGATAATACACTTGTCTTCATCAACAATCTTGGGAGGATGGACACCCCTCGCATTTATTTCTTCCGACTCTTCCAGAACTTTCTTGGGACAAAATTGTATGCAAAATCCGCATCCTTTACATTGGTCTTTAATTATGTGGATTTCCGCTTTTGGAAATTTTACTTTTTCAGTGTCAAGTGGTGTACGCCAAAGTCTTACGGGCATAGCTAACTACCCTCACTTAAGGCTTTTTCAAAAACTTTTTTAGCGTTTTCTATCTCCTCTCGAGTGACCTTTTCCATCATTGTTTGCATTTCACGGATTTTTGAAGCGAACCTTTCGCCTTCTGCTGCTGAAGCCCACAACAACTGCAATCTTTCTTTGTTTAATCCTTGCTGCTCCATTTTCTTCCATAAACGTTCTACGCGCTTCTGTGTCTGATAGTTGGCGTTTATGTAATGGCAGTCTCCTGGGTGGCAGCCAGCCACCAAAACTGTTGCGGCTCCTCTTGCGAATGCTCTTTCAACGAATTTTGGAGCTACACGTCCAGAACACATGGTTCTTATTATGCGCACACTTGGTGGATACTGCATTCTACTTACGCCTGCAAAGTCTGCGCCTGCATAAGCACACCAGTTGCAACAGAAAGCAACAATCTTTTTGTCCGCATCATGCTCTGTCACAGCTTCTATTTGTGCGATTATTTGTTCATCGGTGAAGTGGCTTTGGGTTAAAGCGTCAAAAGGACATTCTGCAGCACATGTTCCACAACCGCCGCATGCGGCTTCTATAATTTCGATTCGTTTCAAATCCTTATTCAGAGATAGGGCATTGTAGGGGCAGACTTTTGTGCAAAGTCCACAAGCCTTACACTTTTCAGCGTTGAAAATCGGGGTGATGGCTTCAACGGTTACTTTGCCCTTAGCCATTAATATGCCGGCTCGAGCTGCAGCTGCACTTGCCTGTGTTACGCTGTCCTTTATGTCCTTAGGAGCCTCAGCGCACCCCGCAAAGAATATTCCACCTGTAGCAGCGTCAACGGGTCTAAGTTTCGGATGCGCTTCCATGAAAAATCCGTCTTGGGTTCTGGAAAGTGTCAACAAGCGTTGTATTGTTTCGCTGTCTTTTCTCGGCTCTAAGCCTATGGAAAGGATTGCCATGTCAACATTTACTTTATATAGCTCTTTTTGCAGAGTGTTTTCTCCAATAAGCCATAGATCCTGGGTTTTTCTGTCCTCTATTATCTCGGCTGGAAGACCCCGTATAAATAGGACGCCTTCTTTTCTCGCTCGATTATAGAGGTCTTCAAAACCTTTTCCATACGCTCTTATATCAACATAGAAAACGTAGATTTCGGTTTCAGGCCAATGTTCCTTAATTAGTAGGCTATCTTTAATTGTGTTCATGCAGCAAACATTGCTGCAGTATAATCTTCCGTTTTTGTCCGAGCGGGAACCCACACATTGAATGAAAGCCACTCGTTTAGGAATCTGCATGTCGCTAGGCCTTATTAGGTGCCCACCTGAAGGGCCGCCTGCGTTGATTAGTCTTTCAAATTCAAGTGAGGTTATTACGTTTGGGTATTTGCTATACCCATAGTTTGGTAATGCTGATGGGTCAAATACATCTGCGCCTGTTGCCACTATTATTGTTCCTACATCAAATTCTATGGTTTCCGGTTTCATTTCGAAGTTTATGGCTTGCCTCTCACATGCCTTAATACACTTGTCGCAAACGATTACACCGTCTTTGTTAAGGCATATGTTCATGTCAATTATGTATGTCGATGGAACAGCTTGTGCAAAAGGTGTGTAAATAGCGTGTCTTATAGCTAAACCTGCGTCGAATTCATTTGGAGCGATGACTGGACAGACTTTTGAGCAGTCTCCACAAGCGGAGCAGTCTTTTTTGACGTACAGTGGTTTTTTCAGCACTTTAACATGAAAGTTACCAATGTACCCTTTCACATCAGCAACTTGGCTGTTAGCCAGCAATTCGATGTTTGGATGATGCCCAACATCGGACATTTTAGGTGCAAGAATGCATATGGAACAGTCCATTGTTGGGAAAGTTTTATCTATTCGCGCCATCATTCCGCCGATGCTTGGTTCTTTCTCCACCAAATACACTTTATATCCAGTGTCAGCCAAGTCCAAAGCGGCTTGAATGCCTGCCACTCCGCCTCCTATAACCAAAGCTTTTCGGGTTATCGGCACTTCAATTTCTTCTGCTGACTGAAGCAAAGCAACTTTAGCTACAGCCATTTTCACAAGGTCTTTAGCCTTTTCTGTAGCCGCCTTTCGGTCATGTAAATGAACCCAGCTGCACTGTTCGCGTATGTTAGCCATTTCAAAAAGATACTTGTTTAATCCAGCGTCTTCGCATGCCTTTCTGAATGTTGGTTCGTGAAGACGTGGCGAGCATGAGGCTACAACGACGCGGTTGAGGTTGTGTTCTTTTATGTCTTTTTTTATTAGTTCTTGTCCTTGGTCTGAACATGTGTATCGATTGTCTTGAGCTAAAACGACGTGAGGAAGGGTTGCAGCGAATTTTGCCACTTCTTCACAATTCATAGAACCTGCAATGTTTAAGCCGCAATGGCAAACATAAACTCCAATACGGATTTCTCCGCCGCCTTCCTTAGGGTCTAAATCTTTCTTTTCCGTCAATATATTAACCTTCAGAAGATTTCAAGTACTTTCCAATAGACTCTGCAGCACTTTTTCCAGCTCGGATTGCCTCAATCACCGTTGCAGGTCCTGTCACGGCATCTCCACCCGCGAAAACGCCTTTGAGGCTTGTTTCCATGGTTATAGGGTTAACCCAAACTGTGTCACCTTCACTTAGCTCTACTTCTTTCGGCAAAAACTCTAAGTCTGGGGCTTCACCTATTGCCAGAATCACCATGTCTATTTCCCGCGTAAATTCGGAACCTTCTATTGGAACTGGTTTTTTTCTTCCAGACTCATCCGGTTCGCCTAATTGCATGCGAACACATTCAACAGCTGAAACCCTTCCATTTTCCCCCAGAATTTTTTTAGGTGCCACCAAAAATTCGATTTTTACACCTTCGTCTTCTGCTTCTTTAACCTCCCATGGATTCGCAGGCATTTCCTCCCTTGATCTACGATATAATATAGTTACTTCGCATGCTTCAAGTTTTAAAGCGGTTTTCGCGGCATCCACGGCAACGTTGCCGCCGCCAATCACAACAACGTTTTTTCCAATTTCCATTTTTTCTCCACAATTAACACTCCATAAAAAGTCGAGAGCGTTAATCACGCCTTTCAAATCTCCACCTTCAATTTTTAGTTCTTGTGATTTATGGGCACCCGAGCCGATAAAAATGGCCTTAAATCCTTCCCTCGATAAATCGTCAAAATTCAGGTCTTTTCCAATCGTTATGCCAGTTTTTATTTCTACACCTAAGTCTTTTATGAACTGAACTTCTTTGGCTAAGACTTGTTTGGGTAGGCGGTATTTGGGTATGCATTTTCTTAACATCCCGCCTGGTTCTGCAAGGACTTCAAAAATTGTAACTTTATATCCTTTCCGAGCTAGCTCGTAGGCGACTGTAAGACCAGCTGGTCCAGAACCTATGACTGCAATTTTTCTTCCCAAATTCTTTGACGCTTTCTTTCTTTTTCCTACTCTTAAACGTTCTATACGCATTTTTTCGATTCTGTCCAAGATTTTTTCTTTATCTAGCCCAGCGCGTTCTGGGTGAAAACAAACTAACGTGGTTACAAGCGGTAAAGGAATGTTTTCCACAATTTTTTTAAGGGCTTTTTCAAGGGGCTCTGTATATTCATGTTCTGTAGCTATTGATCGAATGAGATGGAATATTTCGGGTATTCTCAGGGCTTGGGGACAATGTTTATGGCAGCTGTAGCACCAAGCGCAGAGCCAAAGCTCATCAGAAGCCAAAACACCCTCGGAATTCAAGAAAATTTTTTCCAGCAGACCCCTTGGATTATAGTCTTTTCCAAGCAATTCTGCCATTGAGCAGCTAGCTGTGCAGATGCCGCATTCAAAGCAGTATTTGAGTTTTTCAACATCCAAGAGCCTTTCAGTGACTTCCTTGGAGATTATGGTTTTCGAGGTTTCCAAGTTTTGGGCCCTCTCTAGTTTTGGGGTTTCTCAAAGATATAAAGGTTTACAAACGTAAAGGTTTTAAACAATCGTACACGACATGTGATATTTGCGAACACGTTTTTATAGAGTTGAACATAATAAAAGTTGAACATTGAGGAAGGCTAAAATGAGAAAGCTAAGAGTTGCTTTATATGGAGTTGGCGCTGTTGGCAGCTTAATTGCAAAGTTTTTGCTGAAAAAAGAAGGAGTAGAAATTGTAGGGGCTGTTGACATAGCCAAGGATAAAATCGACAGAGACTTAGGCGAAGTTTTAGGCTTGGAGAAAAAACTTGAAATAAAAATTTCAGCCGACGCTGACGCTTTGTTTTCTGAAGTTAAGGCAGACATTGCTATACATGCAACCTCTTCCTTCCTTAAAGAAACATACCCGCAAATAGCCTCAATCATAAAACATGGCATCAAAGTAATATCTACATGCGAAGAACTAACCTATCCATACCACACTGAACCTGAAATTGCAAAAAAACTAGACACTATAGCCAAAAAACACAACGTAACAGTGTTAGGCACAGGCATAAATCCAGGCTTTCTAATGGACACGCTTGTGATAACGCTTACCGCTGTCTGCCAAAAAATAGAGAAAATCAAAGCAATCAGGATTATGAACGCCGCAACAAGGCGATTACCCTTTCAAAAGAAGATAGGCGCTGGTTTAATGATAGAAGAATTTCGCCGGAAAATCAAAAATAAACAGATTACAGGGCATGTTGGGCTCGAACAATCCATCGCTATGATCGCTGATGCCCTGGCATGGAAACTTGACAAGATATCGGTCGAACCTGTTGAACCCGTAATCGCCAAAAAACCTGTCGAAAGTAAGGACATAAAAGTTAAGGCTGGCGAAGCATCAGGTCTAAGGCAAAAAGCAAGAGGCATAAAGAACAATAGAGAGATTATAGTTCTTGATTTTCAAGCCTACATAGGCGCTGAGGAAGAGTATGATGCTGTAACAATTTACGGCGTTCCAAGCATCAGGCAGAAGATTCAGCCATGCGTGCACGGCGACATAAGCACGGTGGCAATGGTTGTCAACTCAATTCCAAAAGTCATCAACGCGCCGTCAGGCTTGCTTACGATGAAGGATTTGCCAGTCCCATCCGCTGCCTTAAGGGACATGAGAAAATATTTCAGCCTAGAACCACATTCTTGTTTAAGGAGATAATAGTTGAAGCGCAAAATCGACATAAACTGTGATTTAGGCGAAAGCTACGGAGAATTCAAGATTGGAAACGACGAGAAAATAATTCCCCACATAACTTCAGCGAACATCGCCTGCGGATTCCATGCCGGAGATCCCACGACGATAGCACGTACGATTGACATTGCCAAAAAACACGGAGTGGCTGTGGGAGCACATCCGGGCTACCCGGACATTATGGGTTTTGGAAGGAGAGAAATGCAACTAACTTTAGAAGAAGTTAAAAATTACACAGTTTATCAAGTGAGTGCGCTTCAAGGATTTGCAAAAGTAGCAGGTGTCAATCTTCAACATGTAAAGCCGCACGGGGCTCTATACAACATGGCAGTAAAAGATGAAAAACTCTCTAGGGCAATAGTGGACGCCGTCAAAGCCTTAAACCACAACTTAATAGTTTTTGCACCCCCAAAATCAGCGTTAGCCAAGGCTGCTGTTGAAGGTGGATTGCGTGTTGCATACGAAGTTTTCGCCGACAGAGCCTATAATTCAGATGGAAGTCTTGTTTCAAGAAAACAGCCAAACGCAATCATTCAAGAGCCACAGAAAGTTGTGGAAAGAGCCATCAAAATGGTTAAGGAAGGAACAGTTTTAGCAGTTAATGGTGAAGCTGTTAACCTAGGTGAAGTGCATACAATTTGTGTACACGGCGACACACCTACAGCTATAGAACTTGCAAAAGCATTGAAAAAAGGGCTAATTAAAGCAGGCATTGATGTTAAGCCTGTGGGCAGTTTTATTTAGCAATTTGGGGCTTTAAACATGAAAAGCGAACCATACATGTCTACACGATATTTGCCTTTTGGCGACCATGCCCTACTCATCGAATTTGGCGATGTAATAAGTTTGAAGGTAAATGGCAAGGTTATCGCCTTAAACGAAGCACTTCAGAAAGCTGAAATTCAGGGAGTCGAAGAACTCGTTCCAACTTATCGCTCATTACTAATCCGCTACAACCCATTAAAAACAACCTATGAGCAACTCGTCTTTCACATCAAAGACATAGAAAAAACGCTGAAAGAATCAACAACAGAAGTGGAAAGTAGAAAAATCACTATTCCCGTCGTTTACGGGGGAGAATATGGCCCAGACCTTACCTACGTTGCTCAATTTCATGGATTAAGTGAAGAACAAGTCGTTAGGCTACATTCTGAAAGAGAGTATAGGGTTTACATGATCGGGTTTGTTGCCGGTTTTCCTTATTTAGGAGAGGTTCCGGACGAGATTGCAACGCCACGCCTTGAAACACCCCGGTTAAAAGTTTTAGCGGGTTCAGTTGGAATAGCTGAAAAACAGACAGGAATATACCCGTGCGAAGCACCTGGTGGATGGCGAATAATAGGTAGAACGCCGCTCAAACTATTCAATCCGCTACGACAGCTGCCAGCACTTTTAAAACCAGGAGACAATGTCAAGTTTAGGCCAATTTCTGAAAAGGAATTCAAAACCGTCGAGGACGCCGTTCTAAAAGATGTTTACTCGCCTTTCTCTGAGGCATAAGAACAAATGAAAGTTTTTCATGTGCTCAAGCCTGGACTGTTTACAACCGTTCAAGACTTGGGAAGATATGGCTACCTCAAATATGGAGTCCCAATTTCTGGCGCAATGGATACATTCTCCCTAGTTACGGCAAATCTCTTAGTTGCAAACAATTCCAATGACGCATGTTTAGAAATAACTCTCTTTGGTCCGGAACTGCAAGCCTTGACAAGAACGCAGATCGCCATAACTGGAGGAGTCGCTTCCCCAAAAATCAATGGTCAACGTGTTCCTATGTGGCAAACATTAGAGGTACAAGAAGGTGCTGTAGTCTCTTTTGGGAAAATGGAAAGTGGATGCCGAGCATACCTTTCAATAAGAGGGGGGGTAGATACTCCGCCAGTACTTGGAAGCAGATCAACATATGTGCGCGGGGGATTTGGAGGAATAAACGGCAGACAACTGAAAACTGCAGATATAATTGAAGGATTCGATGTCTCTCTTCTCAAAGTTGGATACTCAATGCCAGAAGAACTAGTGCCACAATTCACAAGCCAGTTTAAAGCACGTGTGATACTAGGACCGCAAGCTGACATGTTCACGGAGAGGGGAATAACCACTTTTCTTTCAAGCCAGTGTAGGGTTACATTAGAGGCGGATCGAATGGGATACAGGCTTGAAGGCCCAATGATAGAGCATAAAGCAAAGGCAGATATTATTTCAGACGCCCTATTACCAGGTGCCGTTCAAATTCCAAGAAATGGAAAACCAATAATGATAATGCGAGATGCTCAGACAACAGGTGGTTATCCAAAAATCGCTGTGATAATAACTCCTGATGTTTCCTTGCTTGGCCAAGCCAAACCGAATGACTTAATAGAGTTTTCTGAAGTCAAAATACAACAAGCTCACGAAAAAATACGCGAGTACCACAGGTTTCTTAACAACTTGGGGCGCATGTTGATAAAGAAGTCGTAAAGCAGAAAACTTGAAGTCGTCTATTCATTGCTTCTGTTCATAAAAAATGCTAACATTTATAGAAACCATAAAAATATTTCATAGTGGGATTATTGTGACTGCTCAGACAAGAGTTCACGAAAAAGGAAAATTCTCCTTCTTAGACATGATAAAAAGCACGAAAAATCAACCGAACTTTAAAAAAGCAGGAGCAATTGCCTTGTTTATCGGCTTAGTCCGTGGAGAAACTCTAAAAGGCGATAAAGTTCAGAAGTTGGAGTTAGAAGCTTACGAAGAAAAGGCAAACGAAATTTTAGCTAGCATCTGTAACGATTTAAAGAAGAAGCAGGGCATAGTAGACGTTCAAATTCACCATTTACTCGGCGAATTTAGCGTTGGCGAAGACCTTGTATATGTGTTGGTTGCGGGTGCACACCGCAGAAACGTGTTTCCAGTTTTAGAAGAGGCTGTGGAAAGGTACAAGAAAGAGGCACCCATCTTCAAGAAGGAATACATTACGGATGAGAAGGGCAAAACAACCGCTTATTGGGCAACAGAACAAGAAAGTGATATATGAAATTTAAGAGTTATAAGCAAACTAAGGCAGATTACTAAAGATAGTGTGAAAGGAGCTGTAAAATTTGGAAAAGAGAAGTTATGTGTGGTTTGAAAGACGTCGGAGAACAAAAGCGTTGGATCTAGCCCATGAACAAATAGCAAAAGCCCTTGACACCGTAACTTTGCTTCACCAAGCAATAAAAAGCATTTTGGAAACGAAGAAAAAAGAAGCGAGACAACAAATTGAAAACCTTTTCAAGGTAGAAGAGGAAGTTGATAAACTACGAAAAGAGGTTTTTAAGGAATTATCTAAAGGTGCAGCTTTACTTGCTGACTACCGTGAAGACTTGCTTCACCTTGTGAAGCGACTTGATACACTTGCAGACCACGTGAAGGATGCGGCGAGGTGTATAGAAATGCTTGCAGACGCTCAGCTTCCGAAAGAACTGTGCGAAAATACCATGTACATGACTTCTAAACTTGTAGAATGTGCGCAGGAATTGCGTGGCAGCATAGAAAAACTTTCAGCAAACCCTGCAGAAGCAATAAAAGGAGCAAATAAAGTTGAGGAATTTGAGCATGAAGTCGATGAAATTTATCTTAAAACTAAGGCTTTGTTCGTTAAATATGGCGAACAGATTAACTGTGGTACCATGGTGATATTTGATGATTTGGTTGAATTCATTGAGCAGGCAGCTGACATGTGCGCTGACACGGCAGATTACATCGTGATACTTTCAAGTAGAGAATGAAAACTGCACCAGGGATGAAATGTTACTAGCTCAAATTTCAGATGTCCACTGCGGTCCGATGCTTCGCCGGGAAACACTCAGAGCCGCAATTAAAGAAATTAATGAATTATCTCCTGACGTAGTGCTTATCACTGGTGACTTAACTGAAAACGGTTTAATATCAGAGTTTGAAACTGCCTCAAAAGAGTTGAAGAAGCTAAAAACGGAGAAAATAATATACGTGAGTGGAAACCACGACTACCGCTCAACAGGCTACCTGCTTTTCAAAGAGTTTTTCCCATTTTCACAAGTAACTGAATCTGATGACGCAATAATAATAGTCCTCAGTTCAGCGAGGCCAGATAGAGACGACGGAGAAGTCGGCCATAGACAAAACCTATGGCTTGAACACACTCTCAGAAAACACAAGAATAAAGAAAAGATAGTAGCGATACACCACCACATAATCCCAGTTCCGGACACTGGTGCAGACCAAATAACAGTTGTGGACGCTGGTGATGTTCTAAGAAGTCTCACAAAATCAGAGGTTAACTTGGTTCTCTGCGGACACCGCCACAGACCGTGGAGATGGAAAATAGAAGACATGCTTGTCGTTCATGCAGGCAGCGTATCATGTGAGAAATTACGAGGGTTTTTCTGCAATTCTTACAATATCATAGAAATCAAAGACAAGAAAATTGACGCTAAACTAAAAATAGTCGACGGAGGCTACGTGAACTTCAAGGAAATTTTGAAAAGAAGAGAGATTCTGCAAGCTTCTGACATTTCACAATACAGTGACTCTCTGGCTCATTAGAAGTTAGGATCAGTATTTTGAAATAAAATTTCAAATTCGTAGATTATCTCATTCCTCAAATATCACACGTACGATTCACTATGCCTCCAAAAATTCAGAAGAAGAGAAAAACTAAGAAAAGCAGAGGTTTAGAAGTTAACACAGAAGCTATAAGAATCTTAAGGACGGTAAAGGACGAAGAAGCCTTCTACTTTTACGAAGCCAGCGGAAAGCCAACCGGAGAAAGCGCCCGAAGTCTTTCTGACTTCCTTGAAAAGATAAAATCTGTCAAGTTGGAGAGTTTACTATTTCATCTTCAAAGAAGAGACTTCCAAAAAATGGATGAAGAAAATTCTTGGCGACTCTAAACTTGCCAGAAAAATAGGAAGAATTCCTCCTTCATATGACGAGGAACTTAGAACAAAAATTCACGCAACCGTTGAAAATCGCATCAAAGAATTAAGAGATGCATCATTAACATTATTAGTTAGCGAAGATTTGGCTGTTGTTTCCTCAGGTTTCACATCGTAGAATTCTCTCGTGCGTGCTAGAGAGCTTTTGCTGAAGAAATAGCGGGACTATGTGAGCTGTTTCATCCGATTCTTTAAAGAATAACTACGAAATTTAGCGAGAACCAGAGTGGCAACAATGAATTTTGCCAGTAAATTTGTGTTCAAATTTTAACCCCCACTCACAAAGTCTCAAATTAGGCTCATTTAGCCCAAATAAGCTCAGAATACGGCTAAATTTCAAGTGCGGGGGGTGGGATTTGAACCCACGAACCCCTACGGGATAGCCGCCTCAGGGCTACGCCTTTGGCCATGCTTGGCAACCCCCGCTGAGGAACTCATTCTTTTACTTTCTAATTTACGGTTGAAATTAAATCTTGCCTTAAGCATTAAAAAAAGAGAATATGGAGTGCTATTTAGATTAGGCGAAAATCTTCTTTTATGGATGTTAAAACAACATGGGTGTTTGTTCTTTCCACAAATGGTATGGCTAGAAGTCGTTTGGTGAATTTGCCTAGTTCTTCTCTGTTCTTGAATTTCGCTATTATGACTGCGTCTATTAAGCCAGTTACATCATATACACAGCAGACGTTTTGAAGGCGTGCAATCTCATTTTCCACTTCTAAGAGCCGACCTTTAGAAACAGTTATTTCACTAACAACTGTCAACTCGTATCCAAGTTTTTCATGATCTAACAGAGCAGAATACCCCTGTATTATTCCCTCGTTCTCCATCCTCTTTATTCGTGATAAAACGGTGCCTATGGAAACGCCGCATTGCTTAGCTATCTGCCGCGAAGAAAGCCTAGCATCAAGAGTTAATGCCTTCAAGATTTTGACGTCTGTTTCATCCAAATGCATCACTCGCTACCTATACTGCACATATATTCAAT
>Ga0315312_1000129_pt1 | contig 122078 bp, 112 predicted proteins | sample TDP7_MG_FD_203629 | JGI IMG/M metagenome (GOLD analysis project Ga0315312, IMG submission 203629) | Freshwater sediment microbial communities from Lake Towuti, South Sulawesi, Indonesia - TDP7 | ecosystem: Environmental > Aquatic > Freshwater > Lake > Sediment | place: Indonesia: South...
CGACCACAGACACTGCCAGTACTGGCACAAAACGCCGTGCAGCTCATGCCCCCACACCCCAAACATAGACATAAACAACGACGGAAAAATAGACATGCGCGACGTATACGTGGTAGCAAGAAACTTCGGAAAAACAGACCCATAAACACTATCTCTTTTTCCAGCTTCTCCCCCAAAAAACGCGCGCTTACATGTTCTTGTGTGAGTGGGTGAGAACCCCCTCTCTACAGAGGTGGAGAAGAAAGGAAACATGTGAAAAGAGAGTTCTCTTCCTCTCTAAAGGTTTGTGAACTTGAGATTTCAATGTCGCAAAGATTATGGGACTAGTGATTAGCCAGTCCGAAACCTCCCTTACGCCCAGCTTTCAACAGATTACGAAATTTATCTTTAAAGTCTTCAAAGGACTCTCCCAAAACCTCAATTTTTTCAACATTCCCTTCACCGAGACCTCTATTCATGGCTTCTCGTATCACTGGCATTCTCTCAGGATTCAAGCCGACGAGAACCGCTCCAACCGCCTCGACGGCGACTGCATCCCTACCAATCAAAAGAACGTTCGTGTTCACTCCTTCGTCCTTAGTCGGGGTTGCATAGGTGTACGTGCAGTCTAACACAGCAAGGTCTATTCCGCCAATCGCCTCATAGGCGTCAAGAACTACTGCCTCCAACTTCTTGTGGAACCTCACTTTCTCTCTGACAGGAATCAACCCGAAGAGATTCTTCAAAATGGTTCCTTTCTCGTACCTGCGCAACGCATGGGTGCTTACGAAGACGTTGGGCTTAAAAAGGATGTGCGAGAAGCCCATCTTCTCATCAGCAATATTAACTTCTTTAGTGTTGATGTCGTCTGAGAGGTTGAAGGGCACGACTCGTTCGGTAAAGACCTCCTTGTAGATTTGAAGCCGCTCCAAACCCGACCCTCTGTAGTTGTCTGACTCGGCCAAGAAAATCCGTGGAGCCTTATCGAAACTGTCAATGATTGCTTTAACAACATCAACTGTGGGGTGACTCTTCTTTTTATGGTCAAAAATTCCAGGCTTGACAACAACAGATCTCTCCCTTGAGTTTAAGTCATCTATTCTTCCGATGAGCTTGAGCGCCTGGTTGAAAGATCCTTGAACATCCTCATCGAACTCAACCATGGCTACTTTCGAGGTCAACTTGCCACCAGCAACTAAAACTAAGTAACCACACATGTATTTAGGGATGTTAGGTTTCTGCCTCATCTTAATGCTCTATTTTAGGCGATCTGTTTCCTTATTGTTTGTAAGGTTGTGTGCTTTGGGTGAAACGAGAGAGCAAACATGACGCTCTTGATGGTTTCATAGATTTCTTTTTCGTTCCAGTTTTTGCCCCAGTCACAGTATATGGGAATCTCTTCTTTGTCGTAGTAGTCTCTGTAGTACACGTAGGTGGAGAGGAGTTTGCTCTTTTTTGCGATCTCGATTTCTAGTTTTAGGGTTTCTGCGATCTTGGATACTGCTGAGCCTATCACTTGCAGTCTCCTTTTGTTGGTGAGATTTGGGGTGTATATGAGGAATTTTCCGTTAGTGGAGAACATGATTGGTCCCCGTTTTGATACGTGGTTTTATTTGTTTTTAAGAGTCTTGGAGCAACGACATCTGATGGAGTGGAGAGAGAGTTAAGTGAAACTATCAGCAAAATCTCATTATGCTCCACTTTTGATGAGCAGGTAACACCACTGTTTCCAGATGGATTCGGAATTCATATTATCAATCCGTAGCATTTTTAGTTTAACGAATAGAACTTTTCTACAAAGTAGGGGTTTAGGGCATTGGAAGTTTCAGAACTAGATGAAGAGAAAATCGCTAGCGAATTGAAAGGTAACACGCTTCGGGTCTACTGGCATCTGTTAAAAACCTCCAGCGGCGTGGTTGGGGTGAGGGAGACACAGAGGTCCCTGGGTTTTTCAAGTCCAGCGTTGGCTTTGTATCATTTAGAAAAGCTGGAAGAACTTGGTCTGGTCCAGAAGGTTCGGAACGATTATCATCTAGTCAAAACAGTCAACATCGGAGTCCTTAAACAATTCACGAAAATCGGAACCCTTCTTCTTCCTCGATACACCCTCTACGCAACTATGTTTACAACCCTACTGATCTTTTATGTTTCGCAGTTTAGAGAGGTCAACTTCTACAGCGTATTTGCACTCATCTTCGGGATTCTCGCCACAGGAATTCTATGGTACGAAAGCGTTAAGACATGGAAGCAGAGACCTTAGCTAGTAGGGAGAACCGTTGCCTTCAGCACGGGTCTGAGTTTTTTGCTGTGGCTGACGGCTACCCAATCGGTCTGCATGTCGATGAGAACCGTTTTTGCTCCCCCCACAACTATTTCGAAGTGTACAATGACCTTTATGTGTTCACTGGGTACATCGAGATCGGTGGTATTCCCGTCAGCATAGGTTGCGTTGGCTGTTTTTATGTGCATCTTGATCATAGTGTAGTTTCCAGGCGAGATTTCAGTAAGGGAGAGGTTCATCGCCACATCTTGTAGTGCGAGTAAGTCGAAATAAACCTCTGACACATTATTGACGAAAGTTAGGTCCACCCAAGTTTCGTTGCCATCTCCATGTCTGTGGGTTGAGATGCTGTCAATGGTTACGTTGAGATGGGTGAGATTGACTGGGGCATCGGTCAACATTATAGCTAGTGTACCAGTATTAGGGACAGGAGGAGGAGACGGAGGAGCGAACAGTGGAAATCTTAGACTTGGCATCTTCGAGCTTGAAACAGCCACAGACGTAATTATAAGAAATGCTATGAGAACTCCAGCGGCTGCGTATAAACCTATTTTCTTGCCATTAACTGCCATTCCGCTCTTCACCTCCCCTCTACTCTAGTTTACCTCCACACACTGGACATTTACCCAAGTCAATTCCACAGGCGAGACAATACCAAGCGCCGCATTTCCTACACTGAAAACTCATGTGAATTGTTGTTGTCTTACAATTTTGGCATGATCTTTCTGAAATCCTTGAATGAAACATGTTGTGTATATACTGGTTTGTGGTGAACATGTTTTTCATAGGTATGTTAGTGGAATCGTGAGATATAATACAATACTTTTGAACAGACTGTTCAAAACCTTGAACACCATCCTCTACATCCAAAAGAATCTTCAACCAAACGGAAACTCAAGATTTAAAGGCATCCTCACACGAATTAATGCAAAAGCTGAGGTTAGCGAGTTGTGTGCGCAACTACTTCACGAAGTAGAGAAAGAAGTTACGAGTTTACTCAGCGACCTAATCCGCATCAACACAACCAATCCACCTGGAAATGAAACCCCAGCAGCCCAGTTCTTAGCTAAAACCTTAGCGAAGGAAGGCTTGAAATGTGAGGTTATAGAGTCTAGTCCGGGAAGAGGCAACGTAATCACCCGCATAAAAGGGACTGGTGAAAAACCAAACATGATGCTGTTATCCCATCTAGACGTGGTTCCCGCTCTTGAAAAGGAATGGAGTGTCCACCCATTTTCGGGTCTAGTAAAGGATGGATTTGTTTGGGGTCGCGGAGCCATCGACATGAAATCCTTTGTCGCCATCGAAACACTTGTCATGAAACTTCTAGTTAGAAACAATGTGAAACTAAAGGGCGACATAATTTTTGCCGCGACATCTGACGAAGAGAGGGGAGGGAACGCTGGAGTAGGATGGCTTATCAAAAATCATCCTGAAAAAATTAGGGCAGACTACGTCGTAAACGAGGGCGGAGGAGAATCCTTTCCAATCAACGGAAAACATGTCTTTACGATTCAGATCGCTGAAAAGGGCGTCAACTGGTTGAGGATAAAGGCGAAAGGCTCACCGGGGCACGGTTCTAGGCCTGGAATGGCAGACAACGCTGTCTTGAGAATCGCAGAAGTTGCGGCAAAATTAGGAACACACAAGCCTGAAATAATGCTTGTGGACAGTGTAAAATGTTTCCTTAAAGGGCTTACAGGAACAGGAACTGCGCCTTGGAATCTTTTGAACCGCATATTACGAAATCCATCAAGGGCTGACGAAGTCCTAGATGAGATGGCGGAGAAAGAAAAGGGTGCTGCTGAGCTGATTAGAGCAATGTTGAGGATGACAATCGCACCAACCATTATCCATGGAGGCATAAAAGAGAACATCATACCTTCTGAGAGTGAAGGAGTTTTTGACTGCCGTATCTTGCCTGGTCAAACGAAAGAAGATTTGCTTAAGGAAATAAAAACTGTTATAGCGAGTGTTGACTTAGCAAAGTTGAGTTTCGAGTTCATTCAGTCAGATGCACCGTCAGGGTCTCCTTCGGACACGCCTCTGTATAGAACAATCGAGAAAACCTTGAAAGAGTTTGAACAAAACTGTTCAGTAGTGCCTTACATGCAGACAGGCGGAACGGATTCCAGATTCCTACGAGACGTGGGTTCGGTTTGTTACGGGTTCCATCCACAAAAAATCGATATGCCTCTGAGTGAGTTTTGGAAATTGATTCATGGAATTGACGAGCGCATATCTGTTCAAAATCTAGTCTTTGGCGTGAGCGTCCTTTATCAGGTTGTAGACGAGTTCATGACGTAATACTAGGAGTTGCTTTCTCACGCTTTTCCCCATCATGCATATTGCGTTTCAGGGTTTGGATTGTTTTCAGCAGCTTTTTTATGTTAGATTTTGTGTTTCAGTAGCAGAGACGCTACCTTTTTGAAGACGAAGGCACGTGCAAGTTTTACGCTCAACTTCGTTAAGAGTGTCTACACGTTCCCATGGGCACCAAGAATAGCAATAGACTCTGAGAGCAAATAGAACTTTCTTCTATAATTTTACGCAGCACAAATTTCTTAAGAAAACAATGAGGATACATTGAAGTTACCGAGAATTAGGAGAAAAAGAAAATGAAGAAAACATTGACAGTAATAGTAATAAGTATGCTATGTGTGCCGATGTTCTTAATGCTTACACCAAAAGTGACGGGTGAAGAGCCTCAACCGTTTCAAAGGCTGTGGCGCGTACCTATTGATGGCTACGTCTTCTGGTCTGCAAAGGGAGACATTGATGGAGATGGCTTGGATGATTTGGTAGTGGCCCCTCACCGTGGTGGAGCCCCAAGTCTTCATACAGTTTTGGCGATAAAGAGTGACGGCTCGATTCTGTGGCAAAAGGAGATGACGTTTGTCTATTCCTATGTAGGAGTATCTGACATTGACGGAGATGGAAAATGTGAGGTGATACTGCATCCAGATGAGGGAGACTGGAGGACGGTCGTGTATGCGTTCGATGATGATGGCACAGAGCTTTGGAGTTTTGTAGACTCCGCTTGGGGAACGGGTCATATTGCTTTTGCAGATCTCGATTTGGACGGTCTTCCGGAGATTGTAACGATGCATATTGGATGGGCAAACTACAAGACACATGCTTTGGACGGTGATGGATCGTTAATGTGGGAATTCAATTCTGGCTGGCCAAGCTATCTGATGACCGGTGATGTGACAGGTGACGGGATAGACGAAGTCATTCTGAGCAATCATCTGGGAGCGGATGAGGGAGTGACGGTTTTGGATAGAATGGGAAACGTATTGTGGAAGCGTCATGTGAACTGGTATGGGGAAAGCTACTGTGGTCAACTCTTCAATCTTGGAGACTTGACAGGAGATGGTGTCAAAGATTTAGCTGTTGTTTCAACGGGACAAGATGGTACCGTGATTAACGTTCTTTACACCCTGAAAGGCGATGATGGCAGTTTGCTTTGGTATAAAGCGCTTGATAGAACACAGGGGTCAGGGGTCACAGGTCAGCCACCTATGATCGTCGCTGACGCTAATGGTGATGGAATTAATGATGTGATTCTGGGCGTTGAAAAGAGGATAGAAGCATACAGAAACGATGGACATCTACTTTGGACTTTTGGAAACGAAACATTCCCTGGAGAAACAGTCTGGGTCAAGGCTTACGACATTAATAGAGATGGTACTGATGAGATAACTTTTGTCAAAGACAGCATTATGTATGGGCTCACAACTTCAGGCGAGGAAACATTCACAGGAAGAATCGAAAACTTGGGCTACTGGGCATGGCATTCTTGTGGATTAGCCGACGTCAATGGAGATGGATTCAACGAATTAGTATATACTGAAGCTATCGATGGCAATAACTATGTTGCTGCAGCGATACCACCAATATCCGTTAAGCTGGGTGCCTCGGTGGATATAGATCCTGATGCATTGAATTTAGGAAGCAGAGGTGAATGGATTACAGCGTATATTGAGCTTCCCGAAGGCTATGATGTAAATGATATCAATGTTTCTACAGTTGTGTTGAATGATACTGTTCCAGCGGAGTTGCATCCTACTGAAGTTGGAGACTATGATGGTGATGGCGTTTCAGACTTGATGGTTAAATTCGATAGGGCTGAGGTCATATCATACATCCTTGCTAACGTTAACATGACTAAGCTAATTGAAGAAAGATTCATGACCATAACATTGACCATAACTGGTGAGCTCACTGATGGGACACCATTCCAAGGAAGCGACACAATCAAAATAATCCTTCCAACACACGGAAAAGGCGGAATATTCCCAGTCTAAGACAGCAATAACCTCAAATCCCTATTTTTTCTATTTCACTCCAAAACACGTGAACCTTTGTTTGTGTTAGGAAACTGAGTATGCAGAGCATTTTAGCCTTCTCAAAAGTATAGTACATAAACGCCCTAATCATCCCCGATTAAGGTTTTCTCGACAAGCCGTTCCCTGCAAACTACGGTAGGATAACGTTAGACCACAGAAGCCATGATTTTAATAATTCCTGATTTTCCGATTCTATGACTCAACGAATAAAAGAAACATAATATCTGGAATCACGGTTTGTACAAAATCCACACCCAGTCCATAAACCCGTGCCAAATAGACAGACCCACAATGTTTTCACTCTTCTTCATAATCCATCCAAACACCAGACCAGTGATGAAAACGCTAACCAAACCCGTAATCGATTGTCCTGCATGCAAGACGGTGAAAACTATCGCCGTCAAAATCCACCCACGACGTGCACCAACAGATACGTGCAAGTCTAAAAATAATTTTGCTCAGGCGCATGTCACTGGTAATTAGTTAGCTGGACATTTTGCTATTGTGCTTGCCGAAGGTTTGAAGCCAAATCACTTATTTCATAAGACTTTTTTGGTATCCAATTCTATTCACATAAGGTTAGAGAATTCCGGAGGGAGTGTCTTTGAAGGTTAGGGCTCATGTTCTTGTGAGTGGTAGAGTGCAAGGTGTCTTCTTCAGGTCTGAGACTGAGTATGAGGCGATTAAACGGAGCGTGTGTGGATGGGTGAGAAATCTACCTGATGGGAGAGTTGAGGCTGTTTTTGAGGGTGAAAAGGAGGCTGTAGAGGAGTTAGTGGAGTTTTGTAAGAGGGGACCTCGTGGGGCTAGAGTATCTAAAGTTGATGTTCTTTGGGAAGAGTACACGGGTGAGGTTAAGGGTTTTAGGATTAGGTACGGGTATTAAGGGTGTTTGAGCGCCAATACTTCCCCTTAATCTTATATCATCAATGATCAATATACATCGCTGAGAAGGTATGCCCAGACTATTTGACCCCATCAAGATTGGTTCGCTTCAGTTAAAAAACCGTCTAGTTATGCCACCCATGGCAACTGGTCTCGCAACAACGCAAGGAGAGGTCACTGAAGACTTGATGAAACATTATGAAAAACGGGCTAGAGGACTTGGACTGCAAATAATTGAACACTCCTACGTTGTTAAGGGCGGAAAACTGTCAGAGCAGCAACTTGGAATCTGTGACGACAAACTTGTCATTGGCTTAGCCAAACTAACAAAACGAATACGTTCGTTAGGAACCCCTATCGCCATTCAAATAAATCACGCTGGAAGGGTAACAACCTCTGGTGTCTGTGGTCAACAACCTGTGGGTCCCTCACCAATCCCCCATTCAAGCGAACACGAAACTCCGAGAGACTTGACAAAGCATGAAATTGAAGAGTTGATTGAAGCCTACGGTTTAGCGGCTAATCGTGCAGTTGAGGCTGGATTCGACGCGCTCGAGGTTCACGGAGCCCACGGATTTCTTTTAAACCAGTTTTTGTCGCCGTTAAGCAACAAGAGAAACGACGAGTACGGGGGCTCCCTAGAAAACAGGATGCGCTTTCATTCTCAAATTATAGCGAGAATTAAAGAGAAGATTGGAAAATCCCTTCCACTTCTTTACAGACTGGGCGCAGACGACATGCACCCTGAAGGACTCACGTTGAAGGAAAGCAAGGTCTTCGCTCAAAACTTGGAAAAGTGGGGAATCCATGCCATCGATGTATCTGGAGGAATGATGGGTTCCAGACCAGTACACCTAACAAGCCCTGGCTACTACGTTCCCCTCGCAGAGGCGATAAGAAGCGTTGTGAACGTCCCAGTGATTGGAGTTGGAGGAATAAGAACTCCTGAATTCGCTGACGAAGTCATAAGGAAGAATCGGGCTGATTTGGTTGCGGTTGGAAGAGCGATGTTGGAAGACCCAGAGTGGGTTCTCAAAGCAATAGAAGCCCTAAAACGAACCAAATAACCTGTCTGTCGCACAGTTCTGACTATTCAACCATGTTCCCATTTATCAATTCAACATGTTTTTTCTAATCTTTCACTCGTCCTTAAAGAAAACTAAGGGATAGCTGTTCTTCAAGGTATAAGTCAGGATCAAGCTTCCAAGCCTTAACATCGAACTCTCCCCGAGTCTTGGCGAGTTCCTTAACGAAGTCGCCAGCTCTCCTATTCCTCCACCATGCCTCTCCAAAATCCTTCGCCAACCGCTCTCTGATGGCTGCAACCCTCATGGATGCAATCACATAACTTGGTGAATAAATGTCATAATCTGGCATGATGTGATGGAGTAGCCAGTAGTTGCCGGGAACCTCGATGAAGAATCGTTTTGTTAACTCCTGCCACCTTTTTGAGGCTTCTTCTACGCTGTAGGCTTTCTTCCAGAACTCTATCTTCATTATGCTGTTTGCAGCGTAAAACGTTAGGAAAGCCAGGTTCATGAAGCGTTCCCGATCGACAACATCGTTGACGGCTTTCTTGTCTATTTTCAAGTCTTCCCTAAGAAACATTGGAGTACTCAGCATACTTTCAATCAGCATACTGAAAGTCTCAGCGACCCCCATGGGAACGATGTAACGCTTCCAAACAGAATCCCTCGGATCGGCACTTACATCATGAACACCGTGTCCAAACTCATGGAAAAGACTGCCAAAATCCGAGAAAGGCGAAACCTTGCGATAGCAGATTCGAACGTCATTGGGGATTTGGATGCCAAAGCAAAATGCGCTAGGACTCTTCTTCTCCCGATCTTCAGCATCAACCTTAATCTTAGCGGTTTCAAAGCTAAAAGACCTTAAGAACCTCTGCACCTCGGCTAGGGCGTCCTTTCCTTCAAAATACTTATTCAAAGGTCTGTGAATGCGACCTCTCCACGTGTAAAAGTCGTCGTAGTATTCGGTTTTCTTCTTGCCTAGAACCTCTGGGGCGTAATGATCCGTAGCCGCCAAAAACGCCTCTCTGGCACCGTCTCCGAGTTTCATAAGCAGACTCTTCAACTCGTCGAACCCTATGCCCTCACGCTCTAAGTAACTGTCTAAGGGAGTAAGCCCATATCGTGCATACACGCCCTTAGAGATGTCCATGCGCTTCCTAACCAAAGGAGCAATACTAGGTGCCTTCTCAATGAAATCATCAAAAACTTCCTTCCGCTTCCTGTAGTCATCCATTTGAGCATTGAATTGACGCCAGCTTCCCCAGTTCACCTTCCTCCCAGCAATCGAATACTTCTCTGTAGAGATTTTCTCCATCCTCTGATCCTTAAGTTCAAGTTCAGTCTCGAGCCGTTCGGCATCGGCAATGGTCTCAATTGAAGCAAGATACATGCTTCTTGGTTCCTTGAAATTCTTCAAAAACTCAAGACTAACATCGGTGAGTTGTTCTGAGAGCTTCTTCATAAGGTCTTTGTCATAGGGCAACCCCGCTTCCTGATTATAGTACTGCTCAGAGAGCTGAACCTTCAACTTCTCATATCTGGACGCAAATTCCTTTAGCGACATGCTTCCCATCTCCGAACACATGATTTAGCGAGTTTCACGTTCACCCACAGATATTAAACAGTTTCTATTAACCACTCATTCACAAAACTTGGCAAGGTTGAGCGTTACAGATATAGCCAAGAGCCAAACCTATCTAAATAACCACAACAAAACCACGAGGGGATGCCATGTCAACCATACTGTTGATCAACGATGATGGGATACACTCCATTGGGCTTCTTGCCCTGAAGAAGCGATTAACAAACCTGGGAGAAGTTCTAGTTGTGGCTCCAAAGGAAGAGGCAAGTGGAGTAGGAAAAGCCCTAACTACAGGGCAGATAAACATCACCGAAACTATGCTGAAGGAAGGGACCAAAGCCTACGCAATAACAGGAACCCCTGCTGACGCCTTCCTACTCGCCCTAAACAAGGTCTTGAAACGTCCACCCGACCTTTTGGTTGCCGGAATAAACATGGGTCCAAACCTTGGAATCGACGACTTGCTAAACTCGGGCACGTTAGGCGCCGCCCTAGAAGCCGCTATTCACCACGTTCCAGCCATAGCAGTTTCTTATTGCATACCAGAAATCACGGAGAAGCAACCAGAAAAAATGGCTGTGACTGAAAAGGAGTTGGAACTAACCCTCACAATCGCAGAGAAAACCGCTCAATACGTGTTGAATAAGGGGATGCCACCAGAAGTAGACATAATATCCATAAACGTGCCAGAAAACGCCGATCCTAATGCAGTGAAAGTTACTAGTCTTTCGTATGAAGGATATGGCGACATCCACTCAAAACGTGAAGATGGCTTCATGAAAAAAGAGTCTAAGAGATCTTTTAAAGACCCTATAGAACGTGTGCACTTTCTTTAGACAACGTGGGGCGCAGTCATTTCAGGAGTTTTGTTGTGGAAATCCGCGTGCCTTACAAACTCATCTTCTATTTTTGATAATATCTCAGAAGTTGCGAACTCTCTTCGTAGTATAAGGTTCTTCACCTTGAAGACCCGAGATTTTGCGTACATGTCCACTGTGGCTTCACCAATCAGCTGTCTTCCACACAATATTGCGGCTCGCCACACTATTCCTTCACTAAGTTGTGGATATTTCCAGTGATAACCAAAATACTCTTTCAATTTTCTATAGTAGCCCAGCAGTAAAGCGTCATCGTTGAATAGGATACGAACAAAAGAATGTTCAGGAAGATCATCCTTAAGCGAACTCAATAGGTCTAAATCTTCTTCGCGTACAAAATGAGTGATATGATTGTCTTCAACGGTTACCTTTATAACCTTCTCTTTCGCTAACAGAGTTTTTAGGATTTCTTTGGTTTCAGTTATGTTCCATCCTACCCAGTGGGAAATGTCTTTAATGGTGAACGGACCGTATATGCTGAGGCATTTTAAGAATAACCATTCTTTTGCTTCTCTCTCGTTTATCTGTGACATCTCCAATTTGTATGGCAACTTTCCTACTGCATGATAAATGGGTTTTTGATTTTTCCTTCCCATTCGAGCAACTTTTCCATAATTGTACAGCCCGTAAAGAAGTTTCCTCGCTATTTTTTCAAGTTGGGGATACTTTGTGCCGAACATCTTCTTAAATTCTGAAGGTGTAAACGGTCCACATTCGTCCATAAAGTTAAGTGCAGCGAGATAATCATCGCTCAAAGAAAAGGGGCATTTATGATATGTTCTTCTACGAGCCAAACTTCTTGTAGCCCAAAAATAACGAGGATATTCATCAGCGTTTACGATTCTTAAAGCCCCTCGCAACACATGACCCTCGACTAACGTATAATTTTCATACCAGTAGTCGAACCATTCTGGCTTGAAATTTTCGAAACGATTAAAGAGCTCGATTTTGTGACCGCCGTGTTGAAGACCACCGATAGCACTGACAACTGAAGGAACATCTTCTTTGTTTTTACCCCACGTAGAAGGTGTTAATCGTAGTCTTTGAAGAGTAAACTCTTTGACAACTTCTCTAAGATGTGCTTCAGCCAAATTAGGTCACGTTAGATATGACCTTTATCTAGGAACCCGGAAATGTGATTCCTTGCCAGCACTGATGTATTCTCCGCCAGCATCACGAACGATAGACGCGATTTTTGCAAAATTCTCAGAACCCAGATATTGACGTGGCTTTATTATTATGTCCTCTTCCATCTCTTCAAACATCAGCATCTCTCCTAAATCCTTCGGAAATAAGGTTTTGATGTCATCAATCGTTCTCATTTCTCCTTCCTTGGGTGTGACTGTTGGGGCTCCAACCATCGCCTTCAATGCCTTTGAGGTCTCTGTGAGGTCTCTGGAAATCACGTTCAAGACCGTAAGAAGTTCGTCGATTCGCTGTAGTAGTTGTTCGGTTTTTAACTTCTCCTTACTCATAAGGGTCGTGTCTCCGTGCAGTAATTATTTAAAATTGTTCCTCATTTGTTTTATCCTTGAGTTGAGGATTCCAACATGCTTGAAATTGACGGAAGCCAAAAAAGCGGAAGCGGAACCATTCTGCGTTTATCAGTTGCTCTAGCCGGAATCCTTCAAGAACCCTTACACATCCGCAATATTCGACAGAAACGAACCCAACCAGGTTTACGTCCTCAACACCTAGAAGCTGTGCTCACAGCCGCAAAACTCTGTAACGCAGAGACTAAAGGTGCAAAACTGAACTCCCAAGAACTCTGGTTTGAGCCTCAAGAGATAAGGGGTGGTGAAATACGTGCAGAAATTGGCACCGCTGGAAGCATCCCCATGCTACTGCTCACCATTTTGCCTATCTGCGCCTACGCTAAAGATACTGTGCGCATCCGCATAGTCAAGGGAGGAACGGATGTGCGTCACTCGCCAACCATCAACTATCTGAAATATGTGCTTCTTGAAGTGCTGGCTCACATGGGTTTGAAAACTTCCCTAAACATCCAAAAGTATGGTTATTACCCGAAGGGTATGGGTGAAGTCTCCCTTCAAGTTGAGCCATGTCAAAAACTCAAACCCTTCGCTTGTGAAAAGTTTGGAAAAATAGAAAATCTAGAAGGAGTCTCGGTTTGCACCTTCCTAGAAGAACGCAAAGTTGCTGAACGACAAGCAGAAGCAGCGAATAAATATCTTGCAGATTATGAGTTAGAGGCTAAGATCAGAGTAATCAACGACAAATCTAACCCTCTCCAGAAAGGTAGCTCCCTCATGTTGTGGGCAAAAACCGACAGTGGCGCGCTCCTTGGTGGAGACGCAATCGGTGAACTTCGCAAGCCCAGTGAGGTTGTGGGACGAGAAGCCGCTGAAAATCTCATCAAGGAAATCGAGGCTAAGGCAACAGTAGATATGCATCTTGCTGATATGTTGGTGCCCTATGCGGCGTTAGCTGACGGTTACTCAAACTACCTCACACGCGACATGACAGAGCATTTAGAAACCAACCTATGGTTGACTGAGAAAATCTTAGGCGTAAAGTTTCAAGTCAGAAAGGTAAAAGGGCTCTATCAAATCGAGAAAGAGGCTTCTAAGTGACTACAGCAAGAGTTCGAGGCATATACTCCACAGCCATAACCAAACTCCTGCTAGACAACGATTTCGACATAGTGCAACCATCAGCGACAGTAAAAGAAAGATTCAAACTAAAAGAAAACAACGAAACCCCCGACCTTGACATCTACGATCGACACGACCACCAGGGAGTTCGAGCCATAGGAAAGGCGGAAGTCGTTGATGCCCTCAAGAAAATTTTACAATCCCACTTTATGGATGTTATCATCAGAAGATGGAAGGTCAGCACCGACGGAATCTACAAGGGACTGATAAAGGGTTCAGACTCCGCCGCTCACTCATTCTTAGTCGACATTGGGTCAGCAACAGGCAAAATACCCGAAGAAGAAATCTCCGACCCTAACGCCCAGCAGATAGTCGCTCAGGTTGAAAGAAGAATGATGGGCACCAAAGAACCCATCTTAACAACTGCGATTAAAATCCCGGGTAAATATGCCATCCTCATCCCTGGACAGCAGGTTAAAGTTAGTAGGAAAATACTTGACTGGCAAAAGCGTTCTCGCCTCTCTCAACTTGGAAGGGAATTGGCTCCTCCCAACTGGGGCATCATATGGCGAACGGCAGCCGCGGACCAACCAGATGATGTCCTGAAAAACGAAATCACCAGCCTTCTGAAAGAGGGGGAACTTATAGTGAAGAAGGCTGAAGTGGCGGAGGCTCCGACGATGTTGTTAGAAGGCAGACATTTCGTGAACGTGGAATTCCCAGCTTTATCGAAAGGAAAGTTAGATGAAATCAGAAGGTCTGTTGCGCCAACAATTAAAGGGCACCATTATTACAAGGCTTGTGGTAGAAGAATCTCATCAGCCTTGGATATGGCTGAGAGACTCCTGGAGCAAGGCGTTCCTGCAGACGAAGTTGAAGTTCTTTTTAAGCAGACGATTGAGCCAGAACATCCTTCTATGGGTTCTGTGATAGGAATAGAACACGTAAAACTTGACGGAAAAGTTTTCCACCTCGGCAAGGCTTTGGTTGAAGAATTCGACTACGATAACCATACATTGTGTTTGAGTCGAGTTTTTGAAAAAGAAGGAGTTTACGATGGTCTCAAGACGCGCAAAGAGCCAGGCGACACTGCACTAACAGAAGCGAAAATAGGAGAATGGCACTTCAAAACCCAGTATTTTTCTAAAAATGGAAAATTGAAAGGCACGTACATCAACTTGAACACGCCGATAGAGTTATACCCTCACGCAATCCGTTACGTTGATTTAGAAGTGGACGTTTGTGTCTGGCCAAATGGCAAGGTCGAGAAGCTGGATGAAGAAAAACTTGACGAAGCATTGAAGGAAGGGCTAGTCTCAGAGAGATTAGTGGAAATTGTAAGAGAGAAAGTCCAGCTGATTATGAAGGGTCTGGAGAAAAGCATCACGTCTTGATGACGAACAATTTTCCGCTACGCGATAAAACCACTTCTTTGGGGCTTTTCAAAACCACTTTGTTTTCATTTGCCACGAAAACTATGCCAGTTGCTTTGTAGACAAGCTTGGAACCTTTGACGACAAGAATGTCTAACTTACTGGCTTTATTCTGGAAGGCAAAGACTAAGCCATGGTCTTCGCCAGAACGTCGATGCCTAAACGTTCTTCCCCTTTCGAAAAACCTGTGATACAGATCTTCTGCTTTGGCTACGAATTCTTGTTGGTTTTCATAGCCCATTTTTGTGAGGTCTTCTTTGCTTGTTGTGGTGAGGCGCTTCTGTACTTTTTCTGTGTCTCCCAGCATCAGAAAGGGTTCGTTTATCTCTTTTTCAACGGGTTTACCGATAGCGCCTTCTTCGGTTTCGACTATGGTATCCAGAATTAGTTTGCCGTGCCCATGGAATATGTAGCCTCTTCGTTGATCGCCCAGCCTTATTGGAATGGCTAACGTGTCTTTGCCGATTTCTATGACGCCTTTGTCTGCCCCCCACAACCTAATAACTTCATTTGCCTTCAAAGTGGTGTTGTCCAGCTGATAGTCTTGCCACATCATTCTTGGTTCCTTCTTTCAAGGAATCTGGTGACTCGCCTCGCCATCTTGTAGGCAGTTCTCCCCGGCATAGTGATAAGGTAGCGTCCTCTGACCTTTTCCTGAACCACAAGTCCTGCATCCTCAAGCACTTTAAGGTGACTTGAAAGCGTGCTTGCAGTGATCTCGGATAGTTTCTCTTGCAGTTCGTTGATGTATTTTCCGCCGCTCATGAGTTCGTTTAATATTCTCAGCCTGTGTTCTTGGCCTAGGGCGCTCATGACTTCGGCTACTCTGGGAAAGCTAACTTCGACTTCGTCCTCTCTTTCATACGGTTCTCCTTTTCTTCTAAAGATTCTGACACCTCTTGGGCCTATGAATATGGATTTCTCGAGTTCGCCGTGTATGCCTTCGGCGACGCCTTCCATAACGTCTTCGACGTAGTCGTGTACGCGGTTACCAATGTCTATGTATATGCCCCGGCCTCGTCTCAGTTTTTCTTCTGTCGCCTCTCTTAGTTTTTCTTTTAGGCTTTCTATTTCTTCCCTGAGTTTTTTCATTTCTTCTTTTAGGTCTTCAGACAATTTGATCTTCACCATCCTTAACTTCATTCTTGTCTATCTTTATTTGATAAATATCGAATAGAAAACGATAAATATAAAAATTACTATCCCCGTGCCACTTTCGTAGTGATATCTTCGTTTTTATTGCCCCCTTTTGAGATCCAGCTACTCCCTTCTTCAGGATGGATTATTACAACGTTTTGGTGCGTAGGAGAAATTGCGAGAGCTGTGGCTACGAGGTGACTGAGCGCGAATTACCAGGAGGAAGGCGATTCTACAGAGACAGCGAAGGAAACGTCTGGGTTTCACTTCACTAGTCAAAATCTCTTTTTGTTTAGCAAATTTCTTTAACAAGGTTCCTCAACATCATCTTCTAGTTGGAGAAATGGATACATGCTCCGTCGACATGGAATTGGTGAGAATTTGAAAATCCGAATTCAACCCGTTTTTATCTTGGGGGAAGAACCCGAATTTCGAACTCCCAATGGAAAATCTGAAACTGTCAAGGATTTGTCTGTTCAAAACCAAAAAATCGCAGAAATCACGAGAAAGCTAAGAATTGAGGTAGAAGATGTGGCTGAAGTTTTTCCTGAAGTCGTTGTACGGCAAGAGGCAGATGTGCAAAGCCTTACCAGAAAGCCTGACCTAACCATAATCTATAGATTAACATCTGCATTATGGGAGATACTACCTAAAATTGCTGAACTAAAGATTCCAATCATTTTCTTCGTGGGGGAAGGCTCGCTTTGGCATACGTTTGAGGCACTCGAATATCTTCAAAACGTAAGCCATGTGATGCTTTGTTACGACTACAAAGATGTCAAAGAGAAGATTAAGGCATGCAAAATAAAAAATCAACTGAAAAACTCCAAAATTCTAGCATTCGTACCTGACATCCCTTCATATTCGAAGTTCTTGGAAGCACGCTACTTGCCACCAAAAATAAAAGAGAAATTAGGCTTTGACATTGAAATTGTGGGAAAGGAGGAGATGCTAGAGAAACATAGTCATATGGATGGAAGAGAAATCGCGAAGGAATGGATGGACAAAGCTGAGGAAGTGGTTGAGCCAACCATTGAAGACGTAGAGAACGTTGCTAAACTTTACTTGACGCTAAAGGATTTCGTGAGAGAAAAGGACGCGACGGCAATGGCTATCTCTTGCAGTCCTCGCATGGCACCGTTGCAGTCTCCGTGTATTGCCCTGTCGAGACTGCGGGACGAGGGGACGCCCGCTGCTTGCGAAGTAGATTTGTTCTCAGCCATAACAATGATAATACTTCACGCAGTTTGTGGTAGACCAGCTTTCATGGGAAACGTTGCTGACATAGACAGTAGTGCAAATACTATAGCCGTTTCTCATTGCGCCATGCCTTTCAAGATGGACGGTTCCACCTTGCAGCCCTACACTCTCAGAATATATCATGAGTACAAGTTTCTGGGCAGTCTGACCGCTTACACGGAGTTGAAAATGGGGCAGAGGGTCACCGTAGCCAGAATTGGAAAAGAACTTACGACGATGTTAATCATGAGAGGCGAAATTGTCGACCAGAAGGATGGATGGGATTGCAGAAACACATTGGGCGTAAAGATTAACAGTTTACCAGCATTCATCCGAAATACTCTGGGTAATCACCTCTGCCTCGTTTATGGAGACTACACCGTTGAATTACAGAGTTTGTGTCAAGTGATGGGAATCCAAGCAATAGTGATCTAGAAGAGGGAGTAAAACCGTCCAGAAGCCCGATAGCTCGTTCAATTCCAATGTTTATTTATGGTCAAAAGCTTCATACTCGGACCTGACCTTATTGTTTTAAATCCGATCCAAACAGACCTACCCCCCCCTCTATTTTTTGCATGGTTCAGTTCTATGACGGCTAACTCTATGGCGTCCTCAAATCCCCTGATCCACTCCACGGTTCCATTAGACTCCTCAGTAGAAATATCGCCTTTTCAGAATTAAGCATGAAACATACTCATTTACAGAGAAGATGACAAAAAGGAAATTGCAGGGGGCATCTCTACGTATCCATGGATAAAAGTTTAATCCAACCAACCACCAACCAACTGATGACGTGGGCAAGGATGGAGAATGAAAGCGGGACAATCTTTACTGAAAGTAATGAAGGATTTATCCGTAAGTAATATCTTCCAATGACGCATCAGATAGTCGGCAGAGGATCCCCAATGAATGCTAATCCAACAAAGGTTCTTCTGGCTACGACCATGGGGAACATAACTATTGAGTTGTATGATGATATGCCAATTACTTCTGGGAATTTCAAGAATCTAACTCAGCGAGGAATTTATGATGGGACAATTTTCCATAGAGTAGTTCATGACTTTGTGATTCAGGGCGGAGATGCCAGCACGAAAGGGGTAAACGTGCCAAGCATTCCTGACGAACTTCCAAATAAGCATAGTAATGTAAGAGGATCCGTGGCGATGGCGAAGACAAGCGAGCCGAATTCTGCTACTAGCCAGTTTTACATCAACTTAAAGGACAATCTGCGTTTGGACAGTAACTACTCGGTTTTTGGAAAAATCGTTGCTGGAATAGATGTCGTTGACGCGATTGGCAACAAGCCGACAGACACCAATGACAAACCCCTGCAAGATGTAACGGTAATTAGAGCAGAACTCATCAAATGAGCCAAGCACGCTAATACATGCACCCGAAACAGAAAAAGAGGGATTTGCAGGAGATGACCCAACCATATTAGGGAAAAACTGAATACCATTCATTTTCGTAAGAGTTTTTTGTTGTCTTTTCGGTTTTTCTTCAGTCACAGAGTTATCGAGGGTGGACCATAGATATGCTAAGAAACAAGGTCGAGGTGTGATGGAGCTTTGGAAACAGATTCTCTTCTTTTTGGGATGATTATTGGTCTGGCTACTGGCTTGTCTCCAGGACCTCTCATAACGTTGGTTGTTTCTGAGACCTTGAAGAAAGGAAAGAAAGAAGGAATTAAAGTTGCGATTTCGCCTCTAATTTCTGAAGCACCGATCATCCTGTTTGTACTCGTGATACTGTCAAGCGTAGCTGAAAAAAGTACTCTCATGGGAGTAATCTCTCTGCTTGGAGCTTGCTTCCTGATTTATTTGGGGCTATCGAATCTAAGGACTAACGTCAAAGAATCTAAAGATCACCTTGGAAAGGACAATGCTCTATTGAAAGGAATCACTACGAATCTACTAAATCCAAATACTTACATGTTCTGGCTTACGATTGGAGGGCGAAGAATCTTAGAGAGTGTCCAGCTTCATTTCTCAGTGGCGATTCTCTTCATATTTGGATTCTACTTGATGCTTGTGTGTTCAAAAACGGCAGTTGCGATAACTGTGGACAAATCTAAGACTCTCATCAAAAGTAAATACTATACTTATATCACTCGCGCATTGGGCGTAGTGCTAATCGTGTTCGCATTGACCTTTGTGAGAGATGCCTTAGAATTTGTTGGCATTTTATGAGCGTATTCAGTCAGCTACCTCACAGCTTTGTACGGAATCCTAATGTCTTGATAGACTCTATCTTGAATTCTTTCAGGGAGATTACGGATTTGGTTTTTTCGATGCATTTTCCTTCGGAAACCATGTTCCTCAACTAAATGAAGTACATATCCTGATCTTTTGGTTGGAACTTCAATGATCAACTTCCATTCTCCTGCTACCATATTGCATGCATTTGCATGGTTAATGTTTTTGTTTGGTTTTGGGCAAGGATTCCCTCTTAGTTATAATGCTAAAGTGTGACAAACTCAGTTTTAATTTGCTTCAATGAAATTATGGAACTATTATTTTCAATGCCCTTTTCTCTAGAGATGACTTTCTTCAAGAACTCGTAATACTCATCTTGATCCTTCGCCCTAACTTTGACAATTAACTCCCAATCTCCAGCAAGGATATCTATGCTTTCAACTTCCTTATGTCTAGCCAATTCCTTTGCTATTCTTTCGGGATCAGCGTATTCACTGGAAGACAAAGCTATAAGGACAAATGCACAGAATCCTTCATCTATTTTCTTGTAATCAAAAACAGCCTTGTAGGTTCTTATTGCCCCCCGTTCTTCGAGCTTTTTTATGTTATAATGTATTGTGGAGGAGGGCTCGTCTATCTCCTTGGCTATTCTTCCAATTTGAGGTGTACAGTAGCCTTCCTTGAACAATCTAATCAACTTCGGTTGTATGTCTTTCATATTATTGAACAACGTTCAATTTCTTAATAAATTTTCGCTACATATTCGATCTTTGTGCAGTCAGATAATTATCGATGAAAGTTATATGATATTATTGACGGAGGTGATAGGAATGTTCAAAAAGAGAAACAAGATCGGAAGTAGCTTGGACGTAGGGAAATCAGAAAACCGCATTCTAAGAATGCTTAGATTAGACAAAGGTTTCGCAACCTCTCCTGTTGGTCTGGAGGAAAAAAATCAAGAAAACGTTTGCGCGAATCCTTGGAGAGAAATCAGAAACGCAATGCTAGAAATGGAGTTCAGAAAGGCTCAGGCACTAATGGCATGGCAGCAAAACAGACAACGTTTTTGCTAGTACATTTCTATCGCCTGCTCCCTATCTTTTTCTATCTGGTTCAAATGGAGCCCAATTTAGTCTTCATTCACATTCCAGTTTGCCGGTAACAAAACTTCTAAGAGCTTTTCCGCAACATCTTCGTTGGGTTGGATAAAAGTTTAATCATAATAGCGTGGAGATGTCTCCCGCAAATCCTTCTTTTTAATGCGTAAAATCTCAACCAATGCGGACCTACTCCTACCCCTCTACGTTTTTGTTAAATTCTGATAAAAGTTTATAAGTTTCTCCCCTTCCTCAAAGATTTCCGAGGTTAGATAGATGAACTTGTGGAAACTTCGTTTCTCCACATTCGGAACCCTAGCAATCATAATTGGACTATCAACACTGTTCTTCACAGTCCTCCTAAGCCTAACCGGCATCTTCGACTATCTCACCTTGATTGTTTTCGTTGTCTTGTTTAATTTTGTTCAGTGGCTCTTTGCTCCATACCTCATCGGCGCCTTGTATCGTGTACGAGAGGTTTCACCGTCAGACGACCCCAAACTATACGGCATAGTAGAGCGGTTAAGCCAAAAAAGCGGCATCAAAATGCCCAAAGTCATGATAGCTCAGATTCCATTGCCAAACGCCTTCGCTTATGGGTCGCCAATTGCTGGGAGCCGAGTAGCCGTGACAACAGGATTGTTAAAAACCTTAGAGAGTGAAGAGGTTGAGGCGGTTATTGGTCACGAACTAGGACATCTGAAGCACAGGGATGTGCAAGTGATGATGTTTGTCTCGTTCTTGCCAGCACTCTTCTACTGGATAGGCTATATTACATTCATCTCCAGCGCTTACGGCAGAAGAGAAAGAGACAGCGGAGCGGGCGCCATCATTGGAGTTGCAAGCATGTTCCTGTACTTGGTTCTCACAATGTTCACTTTATATTTAAGCAGACTACGAGAATATTACGCCGACCGCCACAGCGCCACGATAGTTGAAGAAGGACCCCGCAAACTCTCCGAAGGCTTAGCGAAAATAGTTTCCTCAACAAAGAACTTAAAGAGGTTTCGACGGGACGTACGTGGTTTCAATTGTTTCAAATCTTTGTTTATATCAGATCCCGACAGAACAGAATCGGATGCCACCTCTTTAGCAGAGGGTAGAACATACTTAACTGATCAAAAACTCGTTGAAAAAGTCCTTGAAACCAAAGTAACCGCTTTCGATAGGATAACGGAACTCTTCTCAAGCCATCCAAACATAGTCAAGCGTCTAAGAGCACTTAAAGAACTGGCATAACACCATAGTTCATAGTTGCTTAATCTTCTACCACGATCTTGCCAACAATATCGAGAATCTCTTTGCTTCGAATCAGCTCCACAACTTTTTCTATGTCCTTTGCTAAAACTCTATCCTCCCTAAGCATAGGCACTCTTTTTCTGATCAATGAATAAGCTGCTTTCGTTCCTTTACCAAGTTTTTCAGGTCCACGAAAATCTATGCCTTGAACTGCGCATAATAGTTCAATGGCAACAATGTGCTCTACGTTTCTGAGGATTTCCATCGCCTTTCTCGCAGCAATCGATCCCATACTCACGAAGTCTTCGAAGTTTGCGGAGGTCGGAATCGAGTCGACGCTTGCTGGATGCGCCAAGGTTTTGTTTTCTGAAGTTAAGGCAGCAGCCGTGTATTGAGCGGTCATAAAACCGCTGTGTATCCCCTTCCTCACTTCTTGGGGAATCAGAAACGCTGGCAATCCCTGGTTTAGGTTCTCATCTATCAGTCTGGCGATTATCCTCTCCGACATGTTGCCAATTATGGTCAACGCTATGCCCAACATGTCCATGGCAACGGATATTGGTTGACCGTGAAAGTTTCCGCCAGAAAGACAGGCTTTATCCTCAACAAAGATGAGGGGGTTGTCCGTGGCAGAGTTAATCTCTGTTTCAATTATTCCTCTCACGTGAGAAAGAGTGTCTCTAACCGCACCCAAAACTTGGGGAGCACACCTCAGACTGTATGGGTCTTGTGGAGGTCTCGCTTCACTGTTTTTTATCACTTCTTCGCTCGACTTGATGATTTTGCTACCCGATATTAGGGACTTTATGTTTCTTGCACTGGTGATTTGTCCAGGATGTGGTCTGGTTTGATGGATTCTGTCGTCGAAGGCGTCGGTTATTCCGTTTAGGGCTTCGAGACTTAGAGAGGCGGCGATTTCAGCGGTTTTGACCAGTCTCTCTGCATCGTGAAGTGCCAAGACTGCGATGGCGGTCATCATTTGTGTGCCGTTGTTTAGGGCTATTCCTTCCTTTGAATCCAGTTCTACTGGGTGAACCCCAGCCTTTCTTATCGCTTCTTTTCCGCTTGTTCTTTCTCCTTTGTATTCGGCTTCGCCTTCGCCTATCATCACCAGTGCCATATGTGAGAGTGGAGCGAGGTCTCCACTTGCTCCAACAGATCCTTTTTCGGGTATTATGGGGTGGACTCCCTTGTTTATCATCTGAACCAATGTCTCTAAGGTTTCTAATCGAACTCCCGAGTTTCCTTTGGAAAGGGTGTTAGCGCGCAACAGCATTAATGCACGTGTGATGTCTTTATCCAAAGCCTCTCCAACTCCAGCAGAATGACTTCTGATCAAGTTGGTTTGGAGTTCTCTGAGGTGTTCAGGTGAAACCACTGTGCTTCCTAGGGCTCCAAACCCCGTTGTAACCCCGTATACCACCTTCTTCTCCTTTATGAGGTCTTCCAGAATCTGCCTACACTTCTGCACTTTATGTTTTACTTTTTGTGGAATTTCAACTTCTACATGATCCCGTGCTACTGCAACCACATCCTCTATGGTTAGGTTTTCGCCATCAATAAACACATTAACCATACTCTAACCCTTCCTCCCTAAGATTCAGAGAGTGTAATTTATTAAATATTGCAGAAAAAATGTGCTTAACTTTAGAGAAAATTCTGCTAGGTTATTCTTTCCAAGGTATGCGAGTGTCGGCGTATACAACTCCACGCTTGGCTCTTTTTTCCTGTTCTCTAATCCAAGCCTTCAATCCCATTTTTTGTAGGCGTCTTCCGTCCTGGATAGCCATCACATAGTGTTCCGCCAGATTGTTGATTAGGTCGCATGGATACTCCTTACATAAAGGGCAAGTGTCAATTCTTTTTTCTTTAGCACAGATTCTTATCTTGCAGTCTGGCGGACCCCCACCTGTTCTGCATGTGCAATCCATTCTTGTGAGTTGGCTCAGAAACTTCCAGAAAACTGGAAACGTTTCCTTCATAGACGGAATATACTTGTACCAGGAATCCATGCCCTCATCGTGAAGGGTTTCCTTAAGCAACTTTGCACGATTCGGGATTCTCGCTCTGTTGGCACACAGACCACAGTACAGCCCGCAATATCCTACGAGTTGAAGATTGTTCTTAGCCATGGGATGGTAGAGATGCTAGAAGGAATAAATGTCTTTCCACACATCAGCATTCATTTTAGCATGGGCATCTTAATGCCCTTCAGTTTCGCTATTTCCCGGGCTTTTTCATAGCCCGCGTCTGCGTGTCTGACTATGGCTGTTCCGGGGTCAGTGGTTAAGACTCGGACAACTCTTGTCTCGGCTTCCTTTGTGCCATCCGCCACCAAGCACATTCCAGCATGAATGCTGTATCCTATTCCAACGCCCCCGCCGTGGTGCACTGAAACCCACGATGCTCCTGCAACAGCATTTAATAAAGCGTTTAGGATTGGCCAGTCTGCGATAGCGTCGCTTCCGTCTCGCATCCCCTCTGTTTCTCTGTTTGGAGAAGCGACACTGCCACCATCCAAATGGTCTCGCCCAATCCAGATGGGACCTGAAAGTTTCCCTTCGTGAACCATGTCGTTCATGATTTTTCCAAATTTGGCTCTTTCACCGAATCCGAGCCAACAGACTCGGGCTGGTAGTCCCTGAAACTTGACTTGTTCCTTTGCCTTTCTGATCCAGCGGCACAGTTCTCGGTTATAGGAGAATTCTTTCAGGATTACATCGTCAAGGGCGTATATATCTTCGGGGTCGCCGACAAGAGAGGTCCATCTGAAGGGACCTCTTCCCTCACAGAACATTGGTCGGATATATCTCTTTACGAAGCCTGGAAAGGCAAAGGCTTCTTTGAATCCGTCGTCGTATGCCTGTTGTCGTATGTTGTTGCCGTACTCGAAGGCGACGGCGCCTTTCTGCATCATTTCTACCATAGCCTTTACTTGAACGTGGATGCTTTTCTTTGCTTCTTTGACGTATTTTTCAGGATCACTTTCTCGAAGTTCGTCTGCCTCTTCCTTGGAAAAGCCGGCGGGATAATATCCGTTGAGCGGATCGTGGGCGGAAGTTTGATCAGTTAAAACGTCTGGAATGACTCCTTTTTTGACGAGTTCGGGATGAACTTCGGCAGCGTTGCCTAACAACCCGATGCTCCTCGGCGTTTTCTCTTCTTTCGCTTGCTTAGCCATGTTGATTGCTTCGTTGAGGTTGTCTGTCCACGTTTCGAGATAGCCATGCTTAAGCCTTCTCTCGATCGCTTTCTTGCTGATTTCGACTACCAGGGCGACGCCTTCGTTCATTGTTGTGGCTAGTGGTTGGGCTCCTCCCATCTCGCCCAGTCCCGCCGTCAACACAACCTTTCCTTTAAGGGTTTCTTGGAAGTGTTCCTTAGCGACAGCTGCCAAGGTTTCGTAGGTTCCTTGTAGGATGCCTTGTGTTCCTATAAACGCCCAGGAGCCAGCGGTCATCTGACCAAACATGATCAGCCCCTTCTGCTCCAATTCGTAGAAGTAGTCCCATGTCGCCCATTTCGGCACCAGCATGGCGTTCACGATAAGGGCTCGGGGAGCCCACTCATGTGTTTTAAAGACGGCAACTGGCTTTCCACTCTGAATTAAGAGGGTTTCGTCGGGTTCTAATTCGGTAAGGGTTTTCACGATTTTGTCGAAGCATTCCCAGTTTCGTGCTGCTTTTCCAGTTCCACCATATACGATGAGGTTTTCTGAGTCTTTGGAGACTTCTGGGTCAACAACGTTGTGTAGCATCCGGAGGATGCCTTCGATTTGCCAGTTTTTGCAGTGCAACTCTGGACCAGTTATGCACTTAGCCTTGTGTTTCAACTTGTTCACTTGCTATTAGGCGGTTAAACAAAGAAGAATGTAATAAGTTTTTGCGGATTTGATTCTGTGAATCCTAATCCTAGCAGTTTGATTTTGAAACAGACGCCATTTCAGGTTCTGTTAGTTTTGAAATATGAGATTTAATCACCTATTCTGAGGTTCTTCTCTCCAGAATTCTCTAGGCTCAAAGATTCCAGAGAAGGATAGAAAGAAGCTTAAGCCTATGCAGTGTCATTTACCCTTTCATCTAGAGAACTATGTAGGGTCTTATGTGGAAGGGAATCAAACAGTAGATGTCTATAACTATCCCATTAAAGTAAGGAGAGCTATGATAGAGATAGGAGAGAAAGCTAGAGCTGAAGAAGAAAACTTAACTCAGAATGCTAAAGCCTATCAAGGAGACTTTGAGGATTCCTATAATGTTTATGCGGATGAAGATGAAGAAGCTGAAGAGGGAGACCCTTAAACATTATCCTTCATAATTCTAATTAGTTCCTTCGGTTCTGCTATAACCTTTCCACACTTCTCACATTTCAAAGTTTCATAGACTCTGAAAGTCTTGAATACAGGAACCAAGTTTACAAAAGATTTGAGAAGAAACTTCTAGATATTTGGTTTTTGGATTTCTTTTTGGTGCAAATAAAGTTACAGACCATTTACCAAATTTTGCTTTTTGGTTGATGCATATTATTGAAGGGGAGAGAATGCCACTTGAGAAATGCCTGTTCATAAAATCTGCTATTGTTTTTTTGCTGTCTCTTCCAGAAAGGTCAAGTTGAACATGAACAATTGGCATACCAAAATCATCATGATTTCTTGTTGAATTCTTAAAAATGGAGAAAAGCTTTGCAAGATCAGTTTTAATATTATTTCTCATTTCAACTTCAGCAGTTATCGCAACATTATCCAGCAGATACTTTTCTATCCAACAAAAATCAAATCGACGTGGTCCTTTTGCACCGAAAAGGCACGTCGTCAATTTATCTTTAGAAGTTTTGAATTTCGAACATTTTTCTTCCCATATACAGGGGCAGGGGAGATCATTTTCTTTCAATGGTTTAACCCTATATTCAATCCAAGAATCAAACGTCCATTTTTTATCTTTGAAGTTAAAAGGAAACGTCAATCCGATAGCTGACTGTATAAAATGACAGCCTAATCCGTGGAAATGATCTGAGGATTTATTAGCTAAAGTCACTTCATTTTTCCATGTTGTTGAATACGAATGAAGTATCTCACTGAGATTTTCAAGACCCTCGGAATCTGAAAGTTTCGAAAAAACTCTATTACAGAGTTCTCTTCTAGCTGTAGTGTTTCTCCACTGCATCAATAACAGCCTCTGAATACATGAAAAATTGTCTGAATAAATCTTATGATAATATATTCCACCTCTACTTTTTTGTTTTCAATCCTTTCTTCATTTTGTAAATCATACTTAAGGCTATAACAGAAATTACTCCAGAAGTCGCTGATATTCCGAGATTAAGAGCAACTGCTTCAATTGGGTAAGGACCTGTATCGCCTTTTTCACCTTTTGGACCCTGAATTCCTTGTAGCCCTTGAAGACCTTGAGCTCCAGTGTCACCTTTATCTCCTTTGTCACCTTTTGATCCTTGAAGACCTTGAGGTCCCGTCAGACCTTGTACGCCTTGTGGACCTTGTAATCCTTGTGGTCCTTGATCACCCTTATCACCTTTAGGTCCCTGAGGACCAGTTATCATATCGAGGAAGTCTTGTGGCAAATCTCTCCACCATTCTGGAGGAGGAATGTAATTGGTTATGTTGAAAGTTACCCAAGATAAAACTTTAGAACCTTCAACATCCTCCAAAGAAGCTGTAATATTATGTGTTCCTAGTTCAGAATATGGGTATTCGTTTGGTGGTTTTATAGAAACATCCCAAGTCAATTCCCACCAACCATCTAGGTACACTTCATGATAAACAGCTGGTTTTCTCACTACAACTGGTTTTTCGTCCCAATAAATATAAAGCCATGTTTCCACTGAATGGTATGGAACTCCTCTAACTTGGACAAGTATATTTGTTGTAATGTCTCCTTGAACTGGATGTATTTCTATACTTGCCGATGTAACCGTGGTTGAGCTAGCTAAAGGAATTGATTGGACCGCTAAAAACAAGACTAACAGTATCGGTATTAGCTTCTTCATTTTCTGCTTCCTTCTGGTTTCACAGTTTTAATGTCTCGTGAGTTGAATAGAAAAATATTATGAATTCCCAATATTGCTTTTCTATTTCATGATTAAAAGAAGTCTTTGAATGATAAGAACTGGACAGAAAACTGTTGAGATTAGAAGAAGTAAATCTAAACAAGGTGCCTAAAAAGGCAAATCATAAAGACTCTCGTAAACGTATGGAAAGAGGAGACAAGTCTAAGGATATAAGAAATGAAACTCTAAAGAAGATAATTGAGTGGATAGATAACATTTTAGAAGACTATGAGGAGAAAGGTCATTAGCTTCTTTCATTTTGAAGGAATTTTTTCTCTGCCTCATGCAACATACTTACTATCGGCAGTTTGTATGGGCACTTGGCTTCACATTCTCTGCATTCAGTGCAACAATCAATCTTTGTTGAAAACTTCGGATAGACTTGCCTAACCCAAGTTTTGATTCCGTAATAGGTAAAATATTTGTCTAAGACGAGTAGACGCGGTATGTTTAAGCCATCAGGGCAAGGCATGCAGAGTCCACATTGTCGACAGAAAGGCTCTGAAGGCAATTCTCCAAACCTGAAAGTTTCCTTTTCTGTTTCGGTTAAGCCTTCAAACTCGCTTGCGACTTTCGCGGCGGTTTCCACCTCTTTTAGAGAACTGAAGCCTGGGATGGTTGTGGAAATATCATGTGCAAGTACAAATCTGAGCGACCGCCTCGTCTTATCGATGCCTGTTCCAAAGAATTGGTTAAACTCTTTTCTAACTATGTTTTTTACTCCAACAAGCATTTGGTGCTGTACGAATTCGAGTTCTGATCCTCCAAAGGGTTTCATGATTACTACGCCGACATCTAGGTCTTTGGCTAAAGGTATCAGCTCTTCAGTTGCTTCTCTGAACAGTAGATTTAACGGAACAAGGATGGTGTCGAATTCGCCTGTTCTAATAGCCTTTGCCAGAACATATGGGCTGTGCCCCGAAATACCTATAAAATCTACTTTACCTTGCAAACGAGCTTCTTTAAGTGCAGCAAGCGAGCCTTCGGGGCTTATGGCTTTTTCCAGCGTATTCTCATCGTCGATTCCATGAAGCTGAACCAAATCTATTCTATCTGTGTGCAAGTTGCGTAAACTTTGTTTAAGACCTATGCGTGCGGCTTCTTCTTTTGTTCTTTGATGCGTTTTTGTAGCTATTACGCATCTGTCTCTGACATCTTTCAAGGCGATGCCGAATTTCTCTTCGCTGTCGCCGTATGCCCTCGCAGTGTCAAAGTAGTTGATTCCCAAGTCAAACGCATGTCTTATCATCTTGACAGCATTTGTTACGCTTGCCCCGATGATGGGTATGCCACCGAACCCCAAGATAGAAACGTTTAGGTTTGTTCTGCCAAGTCGTCTCTTCTGCATTCTATCTTCCTTCTCCTTCAACTGGTCTAATTAGAGAGCATACTATGGGAAAAGCCTTTCATTCATTTTTCTAACGTTGGCTTGGATTTCATGAGCCACTTCGATGTGCTTTTAGGTATTCATCTAATGCCTTTTTAGTTATGACCCAGTTTCTGCGGAGTTTGAATGCTCCTATGTCTCCCTTTCGTGCCAATAGGCTTAGGTATTCTTGTGAATGAGGCGTGAGTTTGCTCGCTTCTGCTAGAGTCAGTATTTCTGCTTCTTTTTCAAAGGCGAGTAAGTATATGTCAAGAGCTCTTTCAACAGAGCGAGCCACGAAATTTGCAAAGGGAGCAAGATTTCCGTTATCTGCCTCGCTTAAGGCTCTGAGATATTTTGGGCGGTCCACTTTAAGGAGAACCGTGAAAGGATAGCCCTTACTCATTAGTATAGCATTCATTAGGAGCCTTGCGGTTCTGCCATTACCGTCTAGAAAAGGATGTATGTAAACTAGCCTGTGGTGGAAAAATGCTGCAAGTTCGATTGCCCTTAGTTCATCTGGATTTTGGTTAAGAGTTTGCAAAAGGTCGTTAATCATAGGTTGGATCTTGTCTGCTGAAGGTGGCATGAAAGTCGCACCAGCAACTCTCACTTGACCAGTTCGGTATTTGCCTGCGTTTTGGTCGTCTATGCCACGCATAAGAAGCTTGTGAACCGTCAAGATATCGTCTTCGATTATGCTTCTTTTTTGGGCAAGTTTCTCTATATAGGTAATAGCTTCTGGATGGTTCCTAGCTTCTAGGTGCTCTCGTAGGCTCTTTCCACGAACAGTTATACCCTCTTGAATGACGAGTTGTGTTTCTCTTAAACTGAGGGTGTTTCCCTCGATGGCGTTGGAGTTGTAGGTGAACTCGATTTGCATTTGTTCCCGTAGTTTTTGGACTAGTTGAGGGGGCAGTGGGCGAAGACTGTCTAGAACTTTCTTTTTTGAAAGGATTCTCTCGTAAATTTTAGCCTTCAACATCTTCTGTGCCACCTCACTCAATCCAAAATGCGCATTAACCGATATAAAAAAATATCGGATAACTAAAAGAATATTGCATCCGATATTCGTTAATCCTTCTTATGAAGTTACATGGAGTCTCTTCTTATGTAAGTTATGATTACTTTGGGCTCTGCTGGATTGATTGCTATGATAACAGTTGATAAATGGGGTTAAGAATGACTCATAGTTGGATTCTGGAAAACAATTGGTGATATCTTCCGTATACTCCTTTTTTACTGCTTCGCAACCTTTCTTCTATGACTCTTACACGAAACTCTCATATACTATTCATTGGGTCTCTTTCTTATTTATTTTATATAACATTAATATAAGAAAATTTCAAAAGAAAGGTAGGGTTGTTTGTAATGACTGAGACACAACGCACAATAAAGATAGAATTTTCTGAAATGAGTTCTGTTGTCGTTGATCCTACTGTTCTAAACACAAGAGAACGACTAACGACCTTTTTGGAAAGTATGATCTGTAAGAAATACCTAACCATTCTTCCTTCTTTTATCTCTTCGTCGATTCAGAAGAGAGAATGGGATGAACTAGTACGTCTATTGCGAGTATGGGAATGGAATCTAGACAGGGCCCAGTCAGAAGAATGGTTCAGGAGTGCCGATTTCAAGCGTCTTTGTCATCAACTCAACGAAATCTGTGTTTCTTTTGAAAGAGTTAGAGAAGAACTTAGTCCAGAAGACAAGGAATTGCTCTCAAAGGTTCTTGAGATAATCGGATATGATTCTCCCAAGGTGGTGGAACTTGCAAAGGAACTTATAATGATAGCGATGACTAAGAAAGGAGGAATCATTTCATATACAAGGCATCTTAGGAGGTGGTTGAAGTCTTTAAGAAGAGTTCTGATCCTAGAGATAAGTGAAAAGACAGATGCACTCTCAGCGGCAAAAGCCGAGGTCAAAAAAAGAATTCGCAAGACTGGTCGTAAAGGAAGAATTTTTGTTACTTTCGTGAACTTGACAGTTGCGGTGGCTCTAACTACTGTGCTTCCTCCTATGATCAATCAGGTTATGGACACAATTATTACCGAACTTGGAGAGGAAGTCATAGTTTGTGTGGTAACTGATGGAATTTGAGATTTCTATTTTATAATCCAATTAAAAGATTACAAACTTCTGAACTCTTTCATTTACTTAGAAATTTATAAACCTAGAAGATCATAGTTGAAAGTGGATTAGGCATGCCTGAAATTCTCACATTTGACATTGAAACATACCGTCCTGATTGGAAGATTTGGCGAACAAGACATGAGGATCTTGATCCAGCAATAAATGCTATTATCACAACAGGAGTGTTTGATGGAAAAGAAATATCGATTTCCCCAGTAATCAAGGACATGAAAGCGGAAAGGAATTCTATTCAATTCTTCCAAAGTAAGCTTGAGGAATTTGAGGGTTCAACCCTTGTTGGTTATAATATTTTGCATTTTGATGTTCCTTATATAGTCTACAAGTCCAAATCAATGGAAAAAGGTGCGGACATAACTTCATTTAAGCTATTAGATCTGTATTGGATTCTGCCATATTGGTTACACAACATTTCCACAGGTCAGACATTCTTCAATAGATTTTCCCATTTTGGAAATCTTTGGAAATTCAACAATGTCGTAAAGCACATTCTCAAAGAGGAACCTAACCCATTCTCAAATACGGATGTTTTTCAGCTCTGGGAAATGAGACATTTCGATGATATCAAGAAACATCTGGAACTAGACTTGATTCATACTTTTTCACTCTTCAGTTCTTCAGCTATACAAGAAGCATTGAACCACCTACAGAAGCAAGACTTCAACAAAAGTCGTTGTGAAAACCGTTGCCCATACCGACAACTGCTTCAGCAAACTCCAGATACAGCATCCTGCTATTGCACTCTTCTACAAGAACCCACTTCTGATAAGAGAACTCTATCAGCGATTGACGTGATTGATCACTCCTTGCCTGGATGGGATGTTTCTTGGATTCCTCATTGCCTAGAATAGCCTTTAAATGTGTTGGTAACAGGGGGATTTACGATGAAACCCAAATTCAAACTCACAATCGAGTTAGTGCCGAGTTCAGTGTGGCGTTCATCTCTCTATCAGCTTCTCCCCAGACAAGTATGGCATGGAATAAAACAGAGATTATTTGCAGAAGAAGGGCGTAAATGTTACATTTGTGGTTCTGAGCAAGGGCGACTATCTACTCATGAGTTTTGGAAATATGATGACGACAGGCACATTCAAAAACTTGTTGCAGTGCATCATTTGTGCAATCTTTGTCATAAAATCAAACACATTGGATTCTGGTGCCACACTAAGGATGGAAGAGCAAAGCTTTGGGAAAAGGGTCTGAGTCGAGAAGATCTGGTGAAGCATTTTTGCAGCGTTAACAACTGTACAAGACAAGAATTTCTGGAGCATGAGAACAAGGCATTTGAGATATGGCGTGGAAGATCAAAACAACAGTGGAAACAGGATTTCGGCAAGTTTTCTCGACATGTGAGTAATGCAACATGATTTGAGTGTTGAAAGAATGCGCACGCAACCATTTTCTGAGTGCATTATCAGCACAGAGAGAAGAAGAACAAAATTTTCTCTGTCTCCCCCCTCTATACTAGACCTAGACAGATAGACAGACACTCCCAACAACTCTCCCCTAGACCTAGATATACCCGTCTGTCTCTCTCTTCCTCACACATCATACGTCCTATAGGCTTTTTATTGGATACCTCTCATACTGTAGTTCATACAACTTCTGCAACTTCCCAACATCATCAATCTCCTCAACCTTCTTGTCATGCCGAAACCGCACAACCTTCGGAACCCTCAAAGCATAACCACTCGTGTACTCCTCGGTCTCCTGAATCTCCTGATACGTCGCCTCAACCACAATTGAAGGCTTGACAAAAACTCCTTCTTCATCTTCGCCGATTCTTGTCTGCTCCACCACATCCCTGAGATTTGCCATCACGTCTTCTGGCAGATTCGAAACTCTCCCAATGGTGTAGAGTTTCTTTTTCTCTGGATCTCGCACAGCCATAAGGAATGAGGAATACAAGCCTGCTCTTCTACCCTTTCCGTACAAGGCTTTGACAAAGGTGCAGTCGATGGTGTCTCTTTCTGGCTTCAGTTTGAGCCAAGTGTAGGTTCTTTCTCCAGCCTCGTAAGGTGAATTGAGGTTTTTTACCACAACGCCTTCTAGGCCTTGATGAAGGGCTTCTTCATAAAAAGCCATCAGTTCAATTTCGTTTTCGCAGTCCTTTCCCTCAGCCAAATACTCAGACGGAACAACCTCAACCAGATATTTTCTCCTTTCCGAAAGCGGTAAACCAGTTAATTCTCTGCCATTCAAAAAAATGATGTCGAAGGCTCTTATCGTAACTCTAACCCTCTCCCTTCTCTGTTTCAACTCTCCCTCAGACAATTTTGTCGGAACCGTTCTTTCAAGCAGAATCTGAAAGGGTTGAAAAACGCCATTGTCATCAACCGCAATAACTTCGCTATCCACAATGCAACTGTGAGCGTTGAATTTTTCAGCGATTTCGACAACCTCAGGCAGAGTCTGGGATTTTTCAATAGCCCTTCTGGAAAAAAGCCAGATCTGTGTTCCCCATTTGTGAATCTGTAAGCGACTTCCATCAAACTTGAACTCTGCACGAATCGGATAAGCTACCTTGTCGGGTTCGTACAGATGAGCCAGTTGAGGCTTCATGAATTGTCCGGGTCGCAGTTTCAGGGATGACAACTTCAACTCGCCTTCTGGCGCTAGCATAATGCCTTCTGCGATTCCGAGTATGGCGCAGGCACCCTCGATGAGTTCTGGCGAAACTCCATATGCTTTTGCAGCAGCGTGAATCACAGTTCGTTGGTAGTAACCAAGTTTTAGGTCTCCAAGAAGGAGCCTCGCGATGTATTTGGCTTCCTCAGGAGTGCTGACTCTAAGGAGACTGGAGATGTGAAGGTTTCGCTCTGTGATTTTTGCAATTTTGGGCAGGAGTTTTATTGCTTCGTAGACCTCCTCCACCGTCAATTTCGCTTCATTCTCACTTTTCAGGAGAAAGGCTACTTCGCCGTGTTCTCCATAATCTAAGAGGAGTTGTCTAACTTTGCGAGTGGGCTCGCCTGTTGCAAGGCTTATCGCTCTCTCCACCGTTCCGGGACCAACTTTCAGGCTCTCGTCGGTAACGGTTCCTAGAGCCAAACGGGTCTTCACTTCGAGACTCAAATCTCTTCTCTGAAAAAATTTGGCGAGTTCGGTTTCCTTTCCTTTCTTGCTTCTTAAAAGGGCTGTGCGCTCGTAGGTTTTTACCACGCTTGAGAACGGAGCTGGATTGGTTAACTGAATTCCTTCCATGAACAAGCGTATAAGATAGTAGGGAACGCCTATTTTCCATTCGATTTCCTCTGGAGTGAAACCAGAGTCAAGCAGATGTTGTATTGCAGCTTTTGGGCTACCATAAGTTTGAACGAGTTCTTCGAAGGCTGGCGGTTTCACCAAGGTCATGAGTTTTCACTAAGTCTTTTCCGCAGGCTTTGGAATGGGTTCGAGAGCCTGTATGAAACCGTCGGGGGTTATGTCGATACGGATTCTCCTTCGTTCAAAGTTGCTCATCCTACAGTCTAAAACCCTTGCAACCCTGACAAACTCGCCTCTGCTGGCTTCCAAATCTACCCGCTGATCTTCCCAAAAAACACGTCCATAATCCACTATTATTGTTCCGTCAAGGTTGTGGGCGAGACCTATTCCTCCAGCCATGTCGTAACTGTCCCACCTTTCAGCGCTTCTCTGATTCACATAAAGTCCAGTCACACCCTGCAACTGGTTGTATCTTGCGATTTCCATAACTCTATATTTCAAGGCGCCTCGGTAGGCTTCCAAAACCGTCACAGAATCGATTATGGCCAATTCTATTCTCTCTTTCTCAACAACATACCGATACGTTTCAGCAAAAGTGGTCCATTCCCTCAGTTCAGGATACATAACCGTGTCAAGCACATAGAGATTCTCTTTGACCTTGTCCCAATCTAACTTCAGAATATCCGCCTTCTGCTTCATGCGAGACTGCAAGTCGAAACGAGGAGTCGCGCTCTTCCAAGTATCTTCTGCAGTGGCAAACATGGTTTTTTTGCCAGCGGCTGCCACCCTCACCCCAATCTCTTCAACTAGAATTGATTTACCAGCCCCAGGAAGCCCAGTAATAGCGAATTGTCCACAGATTGGCACTCCGTTTAATGTTTCGCCTTCTGGGGTCAAGAACAGTTGATCAATAAATGTGCCTGTCGAAAACCCAATAAGCGGCTTTTTTGCTCCAGGAGCCACATCTGGACGAAGAACAAAAGCACTCAGTTTCTCTTCCTTTCTCTCAATCTCGGTTTTCATTGGTTTTGTGGCGAGTTCCCACTCGTCAGCGGGCTCTCGGGCTCCTTTCATGGCTTCAGCCAGAGTCTTCGCCATCGCCTTCATTATCTTCTCAACTTCAGGTGGGGCTTCGGGTTTCGTTTCAAGAGGGCTCGACGGAGCAGTTTCCCTCGAAACAACTGGTTCAGATACAAGAAGAACCCACATCTCACCCTTCCTATCCACAAAACCCTTCGACCTCAGAGATTGAAGAAGAGCATAAGCCGAATTCGGTCCGTACTTCGGTATTCCCAAACCCTCAGAAATTTGGTCTAAAGAAGACTTACCTCCACGATCTTTCAAAAATTCTACGATTTCTTTCTCTTCAACCATTCGGTGTTTCCTCAACTGTTATGTTGAGCGAACCGCACTATAAAATTTCTTTGCTCTTGAATAAACCAGATTTTGGGGGGTTTCATCGTTCTGAAAGAGAAAGGAGAGAGAAAAAATGCAGAAGTGTTTTCTTCATCAACCCCCATTTACTAAACTGTAATTCGAACATTTAAACCCAGAGTTTAGAACAGGGTGTTCCACTTTACGAACAGAAAAACAGCCGAACACTTACATCTTCCTGTGTATGCTCATTTGTATCAACAGCTTTAATAGTTGAAAGATTGAGAAAGTTCGATTAATGGGAATGAAATATGTCTCATATTATTTGCCATTTGGAAATTCCTACCACAGACGTGAAAAAGTCTGGAGAATTCTACAAGAAGCTGTTCGGTTGGAAGATAGATTATGGTTGGAGCAAAGACTACGCCACCTTCAGCACTGGAGAAGGGCAGTTAGGTGGAGGACTGGATAGAAAGGATAAAATTACGCCGGGCAACATAATCATATATATTCAGGTTGACGACATAACCGCGATGCTTGAAAAGGCTGTAAAGCTTGGCGCCAAAAAGGTAAAAGAGAAAACAGAGATTCCAAATATAGGCTGGTTTGGTCTTTTCACCGACTTGGACGGCAACACTATAGGCTTATTCACTCCAAAGAAGGCTTAACAGAAAGGCAGCAACAGATTTGTCTCCAGTCTCGTCGGCTCCTGCGGACTCTACTGCAACGCTTGTGGCATTCGCCAACAAAAATCACTTTCTGAGTTGCCTACCGATTTAGGCATTTCTTAATTATGCGGTTGTGGTTGGAAAGACTTATTTTGCCCGAGGTAGGTCACATACTGAAGCATCCCATGAATAACAGTGATAACGGATGATTCACGATGATTTTGGGCGTCCAGTGCTAAATCTAAGGATTTCCGTTACGCAAAGGTGCAACCTGAACTGCCCATACTGCCACAGAGAAGGCGAGACACCAAGCGTTAAAGACTCGCCTAGAGGAGAGATGACCGCAGAAGAGATTATACGGTTAGCGAAGATAGCGGTTGGCTTAGGCATCTCCAGAGTCAAACTGACTGGCGGAGAACCCCTCCTCCGCAAGGACATCCTAGAAATTGTGGAGGGAATAGCAAACCTTCGAGGATTAAAAGACCTGTCAATGACCACCAACGGAGTGCACTTGGCGTTTTTAGTCAATGCCCTCAAGCAAAGAGGATTGACTCGGGTAAACGTGAGCCTCCCAAGCCTCAACCCAAAAACCTATCAGAGTCTAATGGGTGGCGAGTTACGGGAGGTTCTTGACGGAATCAGAACAGCCGTAGATGTTGGTCTACACCCAATAAAATTGAACATGCTTGTCTTGAAGGGCGTAAACGACAATGAAATCGAAAAGATGATTGCCTTTGCAGAGCGTAGTGGCACGATTCTACAGTTAATAGAGTTAGAACCCGTGAACATCAGCCCAGACTATTACGAGCAACATCACTTCGACTTAGATGCGATACAAAAACAACTGAAAGAACATGCTTTCAAAGTTGAAACCCGCAGGTACATGCAGAATCGCAAAGTGTACTTTCTTCCCAAAACAAAGGTTGAGGTCGTCAAACCAATCGAAAACACAGAGTTCTGCAGAAGATGCACTCGACTAAGAGTGACGAGTGACGGAAAACTGAAGCCGTGCCTAATGAGAAACGACAACCTAGTGGACGTACTCGGTCCCCTAAGGAAAGGCGCAAACGACAAGGAATTAGAAGGTCTGTTTATTGAAGCCTGCAAGAGAAGAAACCCATACTGGAGTTCAAAATAGCATCTGATAACAAAAGGTTTTTTCATTAAAGAGTAGTGATCTCCCCCGCAAACCCCATTTTTATGCCACTCTGCGCGCGCGTCCCACTCTCAGTCGACTTGACCCTATCTGACTTTCTTTCTCTTGTTGTATCTGTATTGATAGTAGCCAAAGGAACTTATCATGACGAAGAAAGCAACCACAAGCATATTTCCATAGAAATACAACACTAGGAACCCGTACCAACTCAAACCTATGCTCCCAATGAAAAGGAGTAGAACATAAACAATGAGGCCTACTGACCAACGGTCGGGGTGATGATGGGGTGTCTTATGTCTTGTGCATGCAGTAAGGCTCATTAAGAAGGATAGATAAACTATTGAGACATCACTACTAGGAGGTCGAAAAAATCATGGGTACAGATGCTGTCAAACGGTTCTTGGGGTTTGTTTTTCGAGTTACAGTTCTTCACACTGTGACCTATTGGCTGTTTGGATTAGTCTTTGGTGTGTTTCTGTTTAACTACCACTATTGGTATTCGGTTCCCCCGCTATCCTTGTATATGAAACCAACCACCTCAATCTGGGTGTTTGCTGGCCCACTCTTTCAGCTGATCCGAGGGCCAATTATGGCCTTGGTACTTTATCCTTTCCGCAATGTCTTCCTCAATCGAAAGTATGGGTGGATGTATCTCTGGGGGTTATTCTTCGGACTCGCTATCCTCAATGCGCCAGGACCTGCCCCCGGCTCCATCGAAGGAATGGTCTTTACCGTCATACCTTTATGGTTGCAGATAGCCTTCTTACCTGAAACGGTGCTTCAAACACTCGCCTTGTCATTCTTAATTTATCTGTGGCAAAATCGTCCAGACGATAAGAAACTCCTGATTCTGTTTCTCATCCTCTTTATTGTGATTCTAGCGTTCTCGGCTCTTGGGGTGCTATTTGGTGAAGGAACGACTTGAAGCATTAGAGAGAGTCAATCAATAACTCACGCATTTCACTCAAACCACCTTTAGATGCGCGTGTTAACCTAAAATCCCAGAGCTCCGACAAAAAGGCTTTTTGTGTCATAATTCCTATTGTCTTTCGTTTTTGAAGTGATGCTTATGGAACTATTAGACTTGATGAGAAACCGAAGAAGCATTCGAAAGTACAAGATACAAACCGTTCCATTAGAGAAGATTTATTCGGTGTTAGATGCGGGGCGGTATGCTCCTTCAGGAGCCAATCAACAGCCATGGACCTACATTCTAGTCACTGATACAGCGCTGAAACAACAAGTCAGAGAGGAGACTGTGAGGGTTGAGACGGAATATCATAAGACTGCGCCCCCACAACTACGAGAATGGTTTAAGAAGCAAGGAATAACTCCAGCGAAACCCTTCCTTAGGGATGCCCAGCCCTAATCGTGGTCGCAGGCGACAAGCGAGCGCCTTACTGGCTTGAATCCACATGGATATCCATCGCCTACATGCTCCTCCAAGCAGAAAACCAAGAACTTGGAACCCTTACTTACACGCCTTCAGACACAACCTTTCTAAACAAACTCCTAAGCATACCAGACCATTACTCTGTAGTCGCCATTATTCCCGTCGGCTACCCAGCAGAAACCCCAACAACAAGAACACGCCCAAGAAAAACACTAAAACAAATAGTCCACGAAAACAGGTTCTTGTAACTCTTCGAGACTTTAAAGCCCCAGCTCGCTAACACAAGCAAAAAAGTTTACCTTTACGCATCATTTGAATGGGTTCGGGTTTTCTTCTATATCAACCTCTTCTGCCCAAAAGACCCATTTTTCTCCATTTCTAAGTGGTATCCCCGGGAAAAAGCCTTCTCGTTCAAACTTTTCTCTTGTCAGGTCGGTGATCTTCTTGTATAAAAAGAAAGTTAGGTCTTCAAAAGACCAATGCCCTTTGGGCAGGCTGGTTCTATCAAAAGCAGTTTTCAATCGATCTTTGTGCTTCTTTATGATTTCCGATACTTCTTCAACGATTTCCGTAAGAATGGGTTCTAGGATACCCAAATCGGATTTCAAGACTACCGGAAAGGTGGGTGAGTAGTATTTTTCCCTTTTGAATGCTCTTTCGCTTTCCGGAACCTCAACTTCCCTAATTAAGCCTTCACTCAACAACTCAGCAACATGTTTATGGATAGCTGGCTGCGACAGTCCTATTTCCTTCGAAAGTTGAGTTACGGTTTTCGGCTCCTTGTAGATCTTGTTCATCATAATCTGGCGAGTCTCCGAGGACAATGAGCCTGACTTACTAACATAAGACCATGGATCTTCAAAAGAGTTTATGCAACTGCAAGAAAATTTTAATATGCCAGATTCGTGCGTTTCTTCGATCAATTTTAACCTGCCTCTTATTAACCGAAACGTTAATAACTTCATGGTTATAAAGGTTCTCTAGATTTGGCGAAACAAAGGTGAAACTTCGTGATTAAAAAGTTGTATCATATTACCATCCCCCTATGTCGGATTTAAAGAGGGACATTGCCTTTTACGAAAATGTTCTCGGTCTTGAGAAGACTGGTGAATGATTCGACTACGCGCCTGCGTAGGTTATGTGAAGCACTTGAGGTTAAAGGAAAGACTTAAAGAATACTTGGCGTTGAAGGGAAACATTCCAGCGCTTGCTTTAAGGGACTTCGTATCAACCCATGCATGGATGCCTTTTGAGGTAATTTGGCAACCTTTTGTCCTTAGTTTGAATGCTACCCTTTCTATTCTTGGCAGTTTAGGGAGTTTACATTACATCATTAGATTCGGCTCTCAACTGTTTACAGGAAGAGTTTCTGATGCCATCGGCAGAAAGCGAATACAAGTCTTTGCTAGTATTTTCACTATTTCAACCTTTGTAATTTGTTTTGTGGCACATTCATGGGAACTTCTCATTTCCGGGGTCATTCTATACGCCTTCTCCTATGCACTATGGGAGCCTGCTGGTGCTGCGATGGTAGCCGAATCTGTTGCGAAAAAAGATAGAGGCATAGCATACAGTCTAATTGAGTTGACATGGGTTGTACCCGGGTTTTACGCTCCAATTATTTTCGGATACTTAGCGGAAATACTCGGGTTCTCCCCTATCTTCGTGATCATTTTACCCATTGAATTTCTGGCTCTTCTCATACTTTTGATCTTCATCAAGGAAACTCTTCCAGTAAAGCAGAAGCTTGATTTCCGTGACATGTTTACTTCTTTGAAGGAAATCGTTAGACCTAAATTCAGGTTAATTAGATTCTACGTTTTTGCCATTGTCATAACACTTTCGTGGAGCATGCAGTTGTCAATTTTCTTTGGGATGGTTTACAATACTTACCATTTAACGTACTCACAACTCGGCGCCATGTATACTGCGGCATGTGTCGTAAAGGCGTTGTTTCAACTCCCTGCTGGAAAGATTATTGATAAGTACGGTAGAAAGCACGTCCTATTACTGTCTGAGATTGTAGGGTTAGTTGTTGTCACTGGCTATTTATTGTCTCAAGATTTCCAAGGGTTTCTTTTATCTTATGCTCTCTTTGGTCTGTTCTCATCTTTGTTCAATCCAGCATATTTGGCATATTTATCCGACGCCACCCCTACGGAGGAGAGAGCTAAAACTATGGGTGACTTGAATGCACTCAAGGGCTTAATAGCTTTCCCCGCACCATTCATTGGAGGATTTCTTTATGATCAAATTGGATTTCATGCACCGATACTAGCAAACTTCACTCTTCTGGTTATAGCGCTCTTGCCATTGATTGCAGTCGAGGAACGATGAAGAGAGAGGGTTGATGAGTGCATACTTTTATGCTTGGTTCTTCTGATAGGAATGTTTTCGTATTGTCTACAACTGTTTTTCTTCTTGACACGCTTGTGAGTTCTTGGTACATGGTTCTTCCTCTTTATCTTGAAGACTTGGGGGCTGGGATACTTGAGGTTGGGTTTTGTTATACCCTCATTAACGTTGCATGGTACGGGTTACAATTTCCTGGAGGTCTGCTCTCCGACAGAATCGGCAGAAAGAGCTTGATAGTACTGTCTACACTTACCTTTATTCTATGCTATGGCGTGTTGAGTTTAGCTTCAACATGGCTTGTCGCAACTCTCGCCATAACCTTTTTCTGGATTTTTAGTGGTTTAGAGAGTCCATCTATTAAGTCGATGATAGCCGAATCCGTTGCGACACCAAGACGCCCCAAGGCTTTTGCAACCTACAGTTTTCTCATGAACCTGGGTTGGGCGGTTGGACCGTTAATGGGAGCCCTTCTGGTTCCTCTTTACGGCTTTCAAATGTTATTCTATCTTGGCATAATCATCAGCGTAATTTGCTTTGTTGCTCGGCTCCTTCTTCTTCGTGAACCCCCACGAAGAACAACTGAAAGCGAAAGCATTTTTGTCCCCAAACTCAATAGGAACCTTGCCTATTTTATCGCTGGTTGCTCGATGTTCGGTTTCGCTTCTGGCTTGTTTTCTCCGGTCATGGCTCCATATGCTGAAAAGGTGCTCAAACTTTCGCTTGTAGAGATCGAGTTAATGACTTCTGTGGCTCAATTCGCGGCGTCTTTCGCAAGCATTTTGGGCGGCATCTTTGTGGGAAAAGTGGGTGGAAAACGAGGCTTGGCAACTTCATTTATCTGTTCTGGTTTGAGCGTGGCGATTTGGATTTTTTCTTCATCCTTCATAGTTGCAACAGCATTAATGGCGTTTTTCTCAGTTTTCTTCTACGCCTTTTACGAAGTGGCTTATAAAACGGTGATTTCAAGCTTAACAGTCCCAAGGAATCGTGCCACAATTTTTGGCGTCACGGCAGTTATGATCGGGTTGTTCGCAGCTGCTGGCTCTACTACAGGTAGTTTTCTCTGGGAACTTTACACGCCAATTGTTCCTTTTTTGTTAACCGCGGTCTTGACGTTTCCATCAGCGGTGATCTTGCTCAGAGCCAAAAATGGTGATTCTCTCTAAAAACACTAAGGGCGCATGCATCTGATCATGGGATAACAAAGCAGATAAGATAATTCTTGTTTAGAAACCATTAAGCTGGTTGGCTCGATGGATAAGGATAAAGTTGTGGAGTTAGCCAAGTCTTATGCCACAGAAGGATTTTTGTGCTCTGAATCTGTTTTACTGGCATTCAGTGATTGGGTAGGAATCAAGAACCCATTGATCCCAAGGATCGCAACAGGGTTTGGTGCAGGTATCTGTTTTTGTGGGTCAGTGTGTGGTGCAATAAGTGGAGGTGTCATGGCTCTCAGTCTCAGATTTGGGCGAAATGATGCGAAGGAACAAGTAGTCAACCTTCATCGACTTGGGCACAAGCTTGTTGAACGATTTGAAAAGGAATTCGGAAGTGTCATGTGCCGAGAATTAACAGGGTGCAATTTCCACACAGAAGCTGGCCGAAGAAAATATGCAGACGAAAAACTCTGGGAAACAAAATGCCGACAATACATCGAAAGTGTTACGGCGATGGTCTTTGATTTGATCTCAGAGAAAACTCCACAAACGTAAGTTAGACCTGTTGCTGCATCTCGTCTCCTAGCTTAAACTCTTTGTGATAGCCTTCGCCTGTCTCTTTCCTCCAGCCAAATACTCAACCATGTCTTCATCTAAGCCAAGCCACTCCGCTACGCCAGAAGCCATCTTGGCGTTGCTTTCAAAAATTATCCTCAGATAAGGAAGAAACTCTTTTACGGCTACAACCGATGAAACGTGACATTTCTTGCGGACCTTCATGCCGATCTGTGACCTCATTTCTCGTTCGCCTTTCGTTGTAGACAACCACCGAATTCTCTCAGGAAACCTAAAAGGAACCCATCCGCTCGGCTTCGTCCTTTCTCTGGCCATCGCCACCCCAGCCGTCATAAAATCCAAGACATACCGCAGTAGACTCCAGTCTTGGGAAGAACGGATTCTGCCTCTGTATAGATCAGCCAGAGACAAGGAGTCCATGGCTTTCGCCAAATCTTGAGGATCAGTCAACTGATAAGGCACGTTCTCATAGATCCACTGAAACAACATGTCCGGATCAACATCAGCTGCATCAACGGCTCTCTTCGCTTCATTACAATCTCTTGAATAGAAGATGGTTCTCAAAACGTTGAAGATAACCTCCTTACGGTCACGCTCAGTCAGCCAACTCACGTCCTCATAGGCTAGGCGTTTCTTTCCCTGAGCCAAAGCCTGCAAATCATTAATCGCCGACCTAACGTCTCGCCCAGATCTTTGAGCAACAAATTTCAACGCCTCATCCTCAGCCTCAATCCCCTCACGCCTGCAGATTTCCTTCAAGCGCTTGACAACTTGTAGAACGATGGGCTTTTTGAATTCGATTAGGAGGCAGTAGCCCCGAAGAGTAGCAAATCGGGGGTCGTAAATGTCGTTGGCAATGAGCACCACTGGACAGTGCGCCTCCTTAACAACCTCAATAACCGCTCTTACCCCACCTTTGTCGGCGGTTCCAGTGATTCCGTCTAACTCATCCAACAGAATCATGCGTTTGCGACCGAACAATGTTCCGTATTGGGAGGCCAAACCAGCAAAGCGTTCAACCATCTCAGCGGTCCTGTAATCACTAGCGTTCTTCTCCACCAACTCCATATCAAAATCGTGGGCTAAAGCCTCGACACAAAGGGTCTTTCCGATTCCAGGTGGACCATGAAGAAAGGCGGCACGTTTCTTAGGGATTCCCTTGTCCCAAGACTTCACCCAGTCTATGAGTTTTTGGATTGCCTCTTCATTGCCAACAACCTCTGATAGTGAACGAGGTTTGTGCTTCAGTGTCCAAGCCGTGTACACGCTGGCTAACCGCCCTTCTGAATCTCGTAACCAGCCTCAACCAACCGTGCCAGTAAGGCGCTCAACTGAACCTCGTCGTCGGCGCCCTGAACCAGCCTGAAATCGATTTCTCCGATGGCATCTGCCAATTTAACCTTCCATTTTTCTGGCATCGTAAAACGGAAGATTTCGATGTGGATTTGTCGGATTATGTCGCTTCCCGCAACCCCAAACTTCAGAATCATCTCCCTCAACTTTTCTCTGGCTTTAACAAAGTCGCCCTTCATTGCCAAAATGATCATGTCGCGGACATCTACTGGGTTTGCTCGCCCAATCACAGAGTAGACCGTTTCTTCATTAATGTTTTTGCCTAAGGAAGCAGCCGCCTGCAGCGTGTTGACAGACCTTCGTAAGTCTCCGCCACACACCTCGAAAATGGCATTTAACCCTTTGTCCTCTATCTTTACGTTCTCTTTCTCAATGATGCGAAGCAGATATAAGTCGTGGTCTTCTCTATTCAAGTATGTGAACCTAAAAGGGGCACAACGAGATTGGATTGGCTCAATGATTTTCCCACTGTAATTTGCGATGAGAATGAAACGGCAGGTTTCTGTAAAACGTTCCATGGTTCGCCGCAAAGCCTGCTGGGCGTCGCCAGTCATGTTGTCGGCTTCGTCCAAAATCATGATCTTGAAGGGAATCTCGCCGATAGAACGGGTTCTGGCAAAGGTCTTTACAGTTTCTCTGACAACGTTTATTCCCCGCTCGTCGCTGGCGTTCAACTCTAATAGATGCTCTCGCCACCTTTGCCCATACAGATCGTGAGCCAGACACAACGCAGCGGTTGTTTTTCCAGTTCCGGGCGGACCAGCAAAAATACAATGAGGAATGTTTTTGGCTTCGACGAAACTCTTTAGTCGCTCAACTATTTCTTTTTGGTTTATCATGTCGCTTAGACTTTCGGGACGGTATTTCTCAAACCATAACTCGTAAGCAACCAGATTGGGAGCCTCCTTGGTTTTGAGACAATTAGAGTGAATGGACTTTTAAAGTGTTTGTGAAAGTGAAAGTTTACTTGTTTTGGAAGCCCAAGTTCATGGATACCCGTGAACTGCCACATCCACGTAATAACCGTCGATGAATGTAAAACATTTCATAGCCCCTGTGTTCTTAAAACCATGGCGTTCAAGAGCCTCTACAATCGCTCTGCTGGTCTGTGGTGTGTGAGCGAATATTCTGCGATATCCATATCTTTCCTTGAAGCCTTTAATGGCTTCTATTAACGTGTCTGCAACTTCTCTGGGTCTCCGAACAGCATCCACGATCATTTCTTCAAACACCAGACAAGGAGAAGGTGGCCGACCAGCTCTAAACCTTAGATACCCGAGCAGTCGCTCATCTTCAAAACACCCAAGACAGTACTTTCCCTCACTTGACTTCAGTTCTTCATACCACCGCTTGGTTTCGTCTTTCGGGATGGGCGGAACCCTACTGCTGGATTTAGTTGACTCCGGACAGTTCTGAAGCCTCCATATCTCGTCTAAGTCGCGGTCCATCAACTGCCTAACAACAATGTTTCGCTTAGTGGACTTGATGGGTTTAGAGGGTTCCTGAGACGGCAGAAGCATCGACTCACTGATTTTCGGCTCGCACGGTGCAAGTTCCAAGCCCATGATGTACTCTTTTCTCCAAGAACCATCAACCCAGACATACTCACTCATGTGAGCCTCAACCTCAAAACCAAACTTCTTGTACAGCCCTATCGCCCTTTCATTACCCTCAGTCGTGGTAAGCATAATCCTGCGACAGCCCAGTTGCTTAGCGAGTTTTATGCCTTCTGCCATAAGTGCACTGCCAACCCCTCTTCCCCAATACTTTCTCCTCACAAATATCCCAATTTCAGCTACATGTCGACACCTGCCAGGTTCAGGTCCGACGTTCACGTGTCCGACTGGTTCGCCGTCGAGCTCAGCCACAATGGTCTTCTCTCCAGCTTCCTCAAGCATTTTGATCTTCTCCCTAAGCTCATGCTCAGTTCGTGGAAAAGGCTCCCAATACTTTGCCGCCTCCGGGTCATTCTCAGCCTCAGTTATCCAAATAGCGTCCTCCATCAAAATGTCTCGAAACTTTAACCCAGACAAACTTTCACCCTCCACATTCTTCAAAGCAATAACACCACAAAAATGTCTTTCGAAGACTCCCAAGATTGGCTGAAAAAGTTTACTCAATAGTACAGAAAAAAGGGGATAGCAGGGGGTTAGAGAGTCCTTTGGGGACGGTTGATTATTTTGCTTCTCCTAAGTAAGTCAGAGAAAACGGTTTGATTACCACACTTCCCTCAAAGCTCACCATGAAAGTTTGAACATCCTTCAAGATTCCAGACCAGTCTCTCCTGAGTTCAAGCATAAACCCTGAAAACTCTCCAAAACTCTTGTGCAAAGAGATCATTAAACCACTCATATTCATGCCCTCACCTTGAGAAGCAAATATAATGTTTGGATGCCCTTTTGCCCATTCCTTAGCTTTTTCTATTAGGTCCAGTTTCGCTCCAGTGGAAGATATTAAAGTAAACGCCATCAATTCATATCCAAGTGTTGGAAAATCAGGCACAACCGTATAATTTGCTATAGCTTTCTTCTCGAGTTTTTTCCTTAATCTTGTGATGGTGGGCTGGGATACTTTCAAGACTTTAGCTATTTCTCTGTCACTTCTTTTGGAGTTTTTAATTAATTGTAGAAGAAGCCGTTTTGCTCTTTCTTTCATTTTCTCACCGCTGTTAGGAGGTTTTTGAATCGCTAATACTAGGGTGTCATATATTAAAATTTCTATCGGTCAAAAGAAAAAAACTTAAAGATATTGAAAACTATTCGTTTTCTTCTAAAGCACTTAAAACATAAAAAATGGGGAAGGGTTAGGCGAGGATTCGTTCTATTGCGTCGGTTTCCGCTTCTTCTGCTAGCGGTATTCCAGTGGTTTTAGCGGCTCTCTCTGTCAGTGCAACAAGATCGTTTCGGTCCAGCAAGTCCAGTCTCCACTTTCTCGTGCCAGCCATCAACTGCATTAATCCAACTCTGATCCTCTCATACAGATACGTGTAAAGCCCCACTGCTTCCCACGGAATCTCCTTAAACCTATCCTCATACTCCTCCTTCAGCGAAGGCGCGGTAGCAAAGAATTTGTCTGGGGTTTCGCCGTACAACTCCGCAAATTTTCTTGGCAATTTTCCTGTTTTGGTTAATTCCATGAAGTAGGATGATTTCATCACCGACAACAGAGGAGACCTTCCCATCAAAACTCCCTTCAAATAAGGACCCTTGCCAAAGTTGCTCATGGCGAATGCCTTAAACATTTGCGACTCCTTGATGAAACCCCCAGCCATCAGGACATCTGGAACAAACCTGCCCTTCTTCCTAAGTATCTCACAGCACTTCAGCACCTGAGTCTCCAAATACACTGTCGGGGTGCTCATCTCATCCATCATCGGAACTGGACTCATGCCTGTTCCGCCACCCGCTCCATCGAAAGTTACAGCCTCGATTTTTGATTCTGACGCCAGTTTCATCGTGAAAGCGACGTCTGAGGGTCTGTAGGCACCAGTTTTTAGAATTACGTGTTTGGCGCCTTGGCTTCTCAGCCAGTCTATGTCTTCGAGGAAGCCTCTTTCTGTTGGTATGCCCACTCTGCTGTGCCTTTCGAAGGACTTGAACACTCCATCTTTGAAGGCTTCTTGAACTGTTTTGTCTTCTGGGTCTGGGATGACGATGTATCCTCTTTTCTTGAGCATGATAGCCCTGTCGAGGTCTCTTATTCTAACCTCTCCGCCTATGGCTTTGGCTCCTTGCCCCCACTTCCTCTCGATGACGTTAGCCTCTAGTTTGGATATGGCGTACACGTCTACGCCTAGTCGTTGATCCTCAACGTTTGTTTGAACCACTACATCTCCGTATTTTCCGTCCCAAAACTTCCTGAAGGCATCGATTCTACGCTCAAGTTCCTTCGAGTAGGTGACCTTGCCATTAACCAGTTTGGATTCTGGGTCCATTCCACAAACGTTCTCTCCTATCGTTATTAAGACGCCGGAGAGCGCCGAGCCGATTGCGAGTCCATCCCAGTTTACATTTGCTACCATGGTTGAGCCGAAGGCTCCAGTGGCGATGGGCACTTTTAATGGGATGCCTGCTACTTTGCTTTCTGTGCTTACGTTTTCAAAGAGGGCTACGTCAGAGTCTGCCTTTATTCCTTCCACTTTGAAGAGGGATGACTGGATGTTGAAGTCTGACCAGTCTAGGCGGAAGTCTTTTAGGGCGCCAGCCGTGCTGTATCCGAATTCTGCTGGGTCGGGGTAAAGCGCTTCTCTTCCTCTGAAAGTCGACAGCCCCACTTCACACAGGATTGGGCAGGTTCTTATACACAATGGACACATGCCGCTCGTTGGACTCACATCTTTGACCCTTGTCATGGTTCCGCAGGTGGATTTGCCGTTTAGATATGAAGAATTCTTGGAAACTCGTTCAGTCATCTTTCACCCACCTTTACATTTGTAAACCTTGGAAAAGAACCATACACGCAAACTCTTTCTTAAAGTTTCCTACAGAGTGTTCTGTTAACTTTTCGGAACTTTTAACCCTCTTCACTGAAAATAATGTCTTCTATGTCTTGATGATATTGATGAAAGAAGATGTTGTTGAAAGAATGATGGCTATTTTGATGCACTGCGATCGTGGTTATGGAAGAATATTTCGCAAGTTTTAAATATTTATTGCATGGCTATAATTATGTTTTGAAGGGATATCTCATTGTAACATGACTGGCTTCTTCTCTGACGTTCAGAAGCCGATGAACAGAATCCTCATATTAGGTTTGCACCCTTCAGAAGCGCTAAGAAAGTAGCACAATGGAAACAAAACATCCTAAAAAAAGGAGAAAAACAACATGACATACAATTACGTCAGAAGTCTTTTGTTGGCAATGATGACAGTTGCCTTGCTATCCCTGTTGAGCTTAGATTTACTTACTGTCAGGCTTCGTTTGACGACTCTGCTGGTCGCCTCTGCGTTCTTTCTTCTAAAACAAGAAAAGATGAAAAATGAGGAGAAAAAGGAGACATAAAAGGTGAAAGGAAAGAGTTTGCTGTCGACACTGTTGCTCGCGGTACTTGTTGTCGCCTTGCTGACACCTGCGGCTGAGGTAGTCGCTCCACCCCCACCCGTTAACCTTACCGAAGTGGTCTCTACCGAAAGTACTAATGACTCCTACTGGGCTTCTTTGGCTGTTGATTCGACAGGCAAAGTACATGTAGCCTGGGCGGATTTGACTGATTACCTTGGCTGTGGACCTGACTGTGACATTTTCTACAAGTGTTATAGTCCTGCTATAGGTGGTTGGACTACTACCAAGGTTGTTTCCACCGAAAGCACAGATGACTCTTTCAGTCCTTCTTTGGCCGTCGATTCTACTGGCAAAGTTCACATAGCTTGGGAAGACAAAACTGACTGGGCTGGCTCAGGAACTGATTACGACATATTCTACAAATGGCTGCCACCACCACCTACCCCTACCGTCGGTGGCGTCTGGGTTCCTGTTGACAAGTTTGGTTTGTTGGCTCCTTACATTGGCTTAGCCTCAACAATCCTAGTCGCAACAGTTGCAACAGCCATCTATGTCAAGCACGTTAAACGTAGAAAAGAGAAGCAATGAAAAACATTCTAATATCTTCCATCTCCCCATTTTTTATAACAAACAAGTCTTTCAACCTACTAGTCCCGAAGAGTTAACAGAACCCACAGACCCATCTAGAATGATAGATGGCATCTAATTTTCCGTTTTTTACGCCAATTTTTATCGACTAAAGCACTTTTATACCGGTAAACACACTTCATTAAGGGCAAGCCTTCTACCCAGAAGAGGGTTGTGGTTGTCAACAAAACCATCAGCATCCATAAAAGACATGGAATTCATCTATGAGAACACTCCAGTCAAGATACTCGTAAACAGAAGTTGTCCAGAAATTCAGCTTCCGGGCTTAACGGTTGGTCCCTTAGAAGAGGGAAAGGAATACGAGGTGAAGTTTTGGGTTGCCAAAGAACTGGAGAAAGCTGGAGTAGCCCGTTTTCACGAAGAAGAATTACTTGACGCAGTAAAACTTTATAAATTACACTGGAAAGAGAGCGTTCAACCAGTCAAACAAATCGCTCCCTTAACTGAAGATTTTTATCCTAAACTGAGGCGTTATCTTGACGATTTGAAAATGCAGTGCATAAAGAAACCCGAAAAAATGAAAGAATACGAGAAAGTCACCAGACTCACACATGACATCATCAACTGCAGATTGAAGAAGATAGTCTCTCTTTCCTCCGCCCCAGAACAAACCAATCAAATCCTAAACAACTTGACGAGGGAAGAAAGCGCCCTCTACAAAACTCTATACGCAATTATAAACGAGTGGAAATCCAAAATCCTTGAAGTCAAGGTGCGTGAAGAATCTTGACCGAAGTAGTGGTAGCTGGTCCACAAGAAAGATTTCAAGACTTCCTGAAACTGGAAAAATACCGCAAGAGAATTTCACAGATGGCAATCGCTGGAAGCACATCATTAATCGTGGATTTTGAAGAACTCATCACAACAGATTCCGCACTCGCGGAATCTCTTTTGAAAGAACCCGACGAATACCTGGAGCACGCGAATCGCGCTGCGTTGGCTCAGTTGCAGATAGAAGACCCAGAATACGCCGAAGAAGTTGAGGCAGTGGATGTCAGGCTTAGAGGCTTACCAGAAATAACGTCACTACGGATGTTAGGTTCCAAGCATATTGGAAAACTCGTCACTGTGGAGGGAATAATTGTTCGGGCGACCCCCGTTCGTCCCTTAGTCATGCAAGCTGCTTTCCGATGCAAACGATGCGGAACAACGACTTACGTCAACCAAATCGGCACCTTTCTAAAGGCACCTTTGGAATGTAGCGACCCGAGTTGTAGGGGAAAGGGACCCTTCGACTTCATCCAAGAAGAATCCACGTTCATAGACTGCCAAGAAATCCGCATTCAAGAGAGACCAGAAGACCTGCCACCTGGTCAGCTTCCCCGTTGGCTGGATGTGAAGCTCTTCGGCAGAGACCTTGTCGATGTAGCGAGACCCGGTGACAATATCTCGGTGGTTGGAATCGTCCGTGCTTCCGCTCCTACACTTCCGAAGGTGGGAACCCTTAGGCTCTTCACTCTACATCTCGACGCAAACTTCATAGATGTTGTCAGCAAAGAACCTGAAAAGGTCCTCATTTCTCCGGAGGAAGAAAAACAGATACTCGAGCTTGCGAGGGATCCATGGATTCACCGTAAGATCATGAGGTCAATAGCGCCTTCCATATACGGTTATGAACACATCAAGGAGGCGATAATGTATCTCCTTTTCGGGGGCGTTCCAAAGTTTCTTCCAGACATATCCATACGTGGAGAGATGAACGCTCTCTTGGTGGGGGACCCTGGAACAGCTAAGTCACAGCTCCTACAATATGTGGCAAGAATTGCTCCAAGAGGACTGTACACTTCTGGTCGAGGAACCACAGCAGCCGGTTTAACAGCCGCTGTGCTCCGTGAGAGGCGGGAAGGAGGAATGACACTTGAGGCGGGTGCCCTCGTGCTTGCGGATAAGGGCATCGCCTGCATCGATGAGATTGACAAAATGCGTCCTGAAGACCGAGTAGCCATCCACGAAGCCATGGAACAGCATACAGTTTCGGTGGCGAAAGGTGGCATAGTTGCGACACTTAACGCTCGAACCGCCATTTTGGCAGCGGCTAACCCAGCCCTCGGCAGATACGACCCATACCAAACAGTTACGAATAACATAGCCCTTCCAGTAACGATTTTGTCACGATTCGACCTCATCTTCGTGTTAAAGGATGTTCCTGAGAAGGAGTTGGACGCCAAAATGTCTGAGCACATACTAGACTTGCATAGAACTGGAAGTGCCCCAGTGGAGTCTCCGGTTGCTCCAGACCTTCTTCGAAAATATGTGAGTTACACCAAGGGCATAAAGCCCGTCTTGACTGGAGAAGCCTTGGAACGTCTCAAAGACTTTTACTTAGTCATGCGTTCAGCCAGCGAAACCGAAGGAACCCCCATAGCCATAACGCCACGGCAACTCGAGTCTCTAATTAGGATAGCGGAAGCTAGGGCACGTGTCGCCTTCAGAAAAGAAATCATCGCTGAAGACGCTGAAGCCGCAATTGCCATCATGAAACGCTCACTGGAAGAGGTTGGAATCGACATCTCATCCCACAAACTGGACATTGACATAATCATGACTGGCAAGCCCAAAAGCTTACGAGATAAATTGCAGGTTATCTTGGGTACGATGATTGAAATGGAAAGAGAAACTGGGATGGTGGAGAAATCATCGCTCCTAGAGAAACTTCAAACCCAACACGAAATCTCAAGTTCAGAAGCAGAGAGGCTTATAGGTCAACTAGTGAAAGAAGGAACCATATATTCACCCAAGCCTGGTTATTTCAAGAAAGCATAGCCAAAAAGGGCTTAAATCATGCGGATCGAAGAGTTACCAGTACTTGACTCGGTAAAGGAAGTAATAATAAAGTCTGGAATCATAGAACTCTATCCCCCTCAAGAGGAAGCCATAAAATCAGGAGCCCTAGAAGGGAAGAACCTAATCCTTGCAAGTCCCACAGCCTCAGGCAAGACCCTCATCGCCGAACTTTGCGCCCTAAAACACGTATTAGAGAAAGACGGGAAAGTCTTCTATCTAACTCCTTTACGTGCACTAGCCAGCGAAAAATACCAAGAGTTCAAGAAGTATGCTACAATAAGAAAGAACAACGGAAGACGTGTCAGCGTAGGCATCAGCACCGGCGACTACGACAGCAGCGACCCTTGGTTAGAACGACACGACATAATCGTCACCACAAATGAAAAGGCTGACTCACTGTTGAGGCACAGAGCTCGCTGGATTAATGAAATCTCTCTCGTAGTCGCTGACGAAGTTCATTTGCTCAACGACGCCGATCGGGGACCAACTTTAGAGGTGGTGCTCGCACGTTTAATGCAGGTCAATCCCGACGCTCAACTACTAACCTTAAGCGCTACAGTTAAGAACGCTGAAGAGGCTGCGGAGTGGCTCAAGGCTGCTTCCGTCACAACGGAATGGAGACCGGTCGTGTTGAAAGAAGGCGTACTCCTCTATGACGAAGCACAATTTAAGGATGGAGGCGCCTTTAAAATAGAGAAAGCAACGAAGAATCCTGCGATAAATCTGGCGATGCACATAATTCGGTCTGGAGGACAAGCGCTCATCTTTGCGGGAACAAGAAAAAACTCGGTTAGTGTGGCCAACAAAGCAGCGTCAAGTGTGGGACCAATTCTGTCAAAGCCTCTAAAACGTTCTTTGATGCGGGTTGCTGAACAAATCCTCACTTCTGCTGAGCGGACGAGGATCAGCGAGTCGTTGGCCGAGCTTGTTAAGCATGGAACTGCTTTTCACCATGCGGGGTTGGGTGGTTCTCACAGAAAGATAATCGAAGACGCTTTTAGAGAGGGAAAAATCAAGGTTCTCACCGCAACGCCCACCTTGGCTTTTGGAGTAAACTTGCCAGCCCGAATGGTGGTTATTCATGATTATAGGCGATACGAACCTGGATACGGTTACTATCCAATCACAGTTCTTGAGTACAAGCAGATGGCAGGAAGGGCAGGGAGACCCCGTTATGACAAGATTGGAGAAGCCCTACTTATCGCTAAGACTGAAGATGAAAGAGACTATTTGATGGAGAGTTACGTCTTAGCTGAGCCGGAGAGAATTTGGTCTAAGTTGGCTGTTGAACGAATCCTAAGAGGACACGTCTTAGCAACAGTTGCCGCAGATTTTGCACACACTGAACAGGGAATCTACGATTTCTTCAGCAGAACCTTCTATGCCTATCAGTACGACCCAAACGCCATAAAAGGCGTTATCGCAAAAATCTTGAAGTTCCTTTACGAGGAGAAGATGATCGAGTTCAGTGGAGACGACGTCTACGCCACCAAGTTTGGACGAAGAATCTCGGAGCTGTACGTTGACCCCGTTTCTGGAGTCATCATTCGGGACGCTCTCTCAAACCGAGCCCCACTGTTAACCGACCTAAGTTTTCTTCACATGATCGCCCATATGCCAGACATGTATCCAAAGACGCGCCCTTATTCAAAGGAAATAGATGAGTTGGCTCTGTTTGTTGATGAGCACCGAGACGAGTTTATGACGAAGACACCAGACGAATGGGAAGACAGAATTGCCTACGAAGAGTTCTTGGGCGAAGCCAAACTTGCCTGGGTTCTGGACTCATGGATAGAAGAAGTGACAGAGGATGGAGTTGTAGAGAAGTTTACGGTTCAACCCGGCGACTTGTACAGGCTTGTTACAACTGGACGCTGGCTCCTCTATGCGTCACATGAAATCGCTGCTCTTTTCGGGCATAAGGACCTTCTTCCAAATCTCGCAGAGTTGATGGAGCGAATAGAGAAGGGGGTTAAAAAAGAATTGCTTCCACTGACGAGGCTTGAAGGAATCGGCAGAGTACGAGCACGAATACTCTACAACGCAGGTCTACAAACTGTTAGCGATCTAAAAACAGCACCCCTAGAAAAATTAACCAGCCTACCACTAATTGGACCAAAACTCGCCAAGAAGATAAAAGAGCAGGTGGGAGGCTTCGTTAAACAAGAAGAGTGGAAAAAACTGAAGAGAAAGAAAACTTTGGAGCAACAAGCCTTAACACGATATTAACTGGGTAATCCTCTGTCTTTTCTTTCCTGCTTAGTCTTCTTAATAGCCAGTTCAACCTGCTCTACCGCAGTGCCAAGGTAGTTTTTCGGGTTTAACGCTTCATCAACTTCTCTTTCACTTAACATTTTCTTCACGACATCATTTCGGAGGAGAGTTTCTTTGAAGGATTTTTTTTCGGTTTCGCTTTTTATTGCTAAGCCTCGAATGAGTTCGTGGGCTTCTTGGCGACTCATCCCTCTTCTTGCTAAGGCTAGCATGGCTGCCTCTGACATTGTGCGTCCTTGCGTCAACTCTAGGTTCCTTAGCATCCTTTGTTCGTCAATTTCCAAGCTTTTCAGGACTTTCGTCATCAAGAGCAACATGTAATCTGTGAGGATGCATGCTTCGGGAATTAGAAATCGCTCTGCGGAGGACTGGGTTAAGTCCCTTTCATGCCATGTGGGGATGTTTTCTAAAGCAGGCACAACTAGACCTCGCATAATCTTGGCTAGCCCACAGATTCTTTCGCAGAGTTCAGGGTTGCGTTTATGGGGCATAGTTGAACTACCAACTTGCCTCTCCTTTTCGAAAGGTTCAAAGACCTCTCCAACTTCAGTTCTCTGCAACTCCCGAATCTCAGTGGCGATATTGTCCAATATTGAAGATATTACGGCGAAGAGACAAACCAACTCCCCATAAAGGTCTCTCGGCACAATCTGTGATGAAACTTCCGCCGCCTTTATGCCTAATCTTTTCATGACTAATTCCTGTATTCTCATTGCATTAGGGCCCAAACCAGCTTGAGTCCCAACAGCGCCACTCATCTTTCCAACCAACAAGCGTTCACTACACTGGCGGAGACGTTGAATGTTCCGAGAGTTTTGCCTCATCCAAAACGCAAACTTGAATCCCAACGTGGTTGGTAAAGCGTGTTGACCATGGGTTCTACCAATCATTATGGTTTTCTTGTATTTTTCAGCTCCTTCCATCAGAGTTCTCTCAAAATCATCTAATCTCTGCACGATTATCTCAGTGGCCTCTTTCAGTTGAACTGCAGATGCCGTGTCCCCGATGTCAGAGCTCGTGGCGCCTAAATGAACATAGGCTCCGCTGGGTCCACAAGCCTCAGCTAAGGCGCGAACCAAAGCCATAACATCATGCTTGATTTCTCTCTCTATTTCTTTAACACGGCTGAGTTTAACATGCCTCACAGAAGCCGTTTTGACAATCTTCTCTGCATCCTTTCTTGGAATGTTTCCCACTTCACTATGTGCCCACGCCAAGGCTGCCTCCACATCCAGCATCTTTTGAAGTCGACTCTCTTCTTCAAAAATTCTCCTCATTTCGGGTGTTCCATAACGACCGGTCTCAATAGGAAGAATCGGCAATAATGCTTTCCTCCCGTGCATGTGTATATTCTAACTCATTTGCTCATGAGCACAATTATTTAAATTTTAAGGAAGTAGATAACCTTTTTTGCCTATTTCATGTCAAAGCCATCTCTGTCTCCCAGTGTGAGTTAAAGATATTAGACAACTCGTCTTCCACTATTCTCTGGAAACTAATCTCTTTCACGGAGACTTCTAAAAATGGGTGCGATAGTGGCAGCGGTGAACAAGAAGCGAGAGAACGCTGTTCCCCACGTAGTTGTCATGCTCAAAGAGTTGACACACCGAGGAGCAGACGCCCACGGAATTGCCACCCCAAACACGGTGAGAATGACTAAATCGTTAGACAACCGGCTAATGGAAAAGATGGATTCAGATGTTGCTTTAGGTCACAACTTCTCGTCTATTCTGCTCCAAGATTCTCCACAACCAGTCTTAGGCAACAATTTTTCCTTAGTATTTGAGGGACGACTTTTTCCACCACCAAGAAATTCTGAAACAGACGAAATTATTGGAAGGCTTAAGCCAGACCCAGAAATACAAGCCTCCGACATCATCAAAAAACTTGACGGAACGTACGTTTTTGCTGTCGCACTTCACAGCAAAATATTAGTTGGACGAGACATAATTGGAGCAAACTCGCTTTATTACGGCGAAAATGAAAAAATCTGCGCCATAGCCTCTGAACGAAAAGCCTTGTGGTCTCTTGGAATGAAAAACGTGTGGTCTTTCCCGCCAGGAAATTTAGCCATAGTCGACGCCAGCGGGTTTACTTTCCGACCTATAAAGACTATAACTCAGCCCGCCATTAAAACAATTGATATGAAGTCAGCGACAAACCATCTTGAAAAACTTCTTTTAGAAGCTACAAGGAAACGGGTTGCCGATGTTGATAATGTGACTGTCGCTTTCTCAGGAGGCTTAGACAGCAGCCTCGTCGCGGTTTTAGCCAAGCTCTGTGAAGTGGGAGTTCATCTGATTTGGGTGGGATTAAGAAATCAACCTGAAGTTCAAAGTGCAAAACTCGCAGCCGAAGCACTGGACCTACCTCTCACCACACAAACCTACGCTACAAGCGATGTGGAACAAGTTCTTCCCAAAACACTGTGGTTAATCGAAACTCCCGACCCGGTAAAAGCAAGCATTGCGGTTCCTTTCTATTGGGTGGCTGAAACCGCCTCTAGAATGAAGTGCAAAGTTCTGTTGGCGGGGCAAGGGAGCGACGAACTCTTCGGAGGCTATCAAAGATATCTTAAGGATTATGCCCAATCAATAACCGCCGTAAGAGAGGCTATGTACTCTGATGTGGTAGCTTCCCACGAGACGAATTTCCAAAGGGATACTCAAGTCTGTTCTTTTCACAAAGTGGAGTTGCGGCTCCCCTTCACCGATCTAAAAGTGGTGAAGTTCGCGTTAAGTCTCCCTCTCAACCTGAAAATTGAGTCTCCTCAGGATGCGTTAAGGAAAAGGGTGTTGAGACAGGTCGCCAAAAACCTTCAAATGCCAGCCTTCATAGCTGACAAAAGAAAAAAGGCAATTCAATACGCAACCGGAGTTCACAAAGCCCTCACAAAACTATCAAAAAAGGAGGAACTAAACGTGAACGAATATGTCAAGAGAATTTTCCAAAAAGTGTATCCAATAAGGGTGTAGAAAAATGGCAAAAACCGCTATCATCTATTCGCCAAAATATCTCGATCACAACCCTGGATCTGGACATCCTGAATCACCCAGACGTCTGAGAGTAATCATAGACGAGTTAAGTCGCAGTGGTCTACTTGAAAAGGGAAATTGCACACTCGTTGAACCAGAATCAGCCACTATAAAAGAAGTGGAACTAGTTCATGAGTCTGACTATGTCAAACTCGTCAAAGAGTGTTCTGAGAGAGGTGGGGGGCTTCTTGATCTGGGCGACACTGTGGTTGGACCTAAGAGTTTTGAGGTTGCGCTTCTGGCGGTAGGCGGTGCATTGAAGGCTGTTGATCTTGTTGTGGCTGGAAGGTTTCAGAACGCCTTCGCTCTTGTTCGTCCTCCGGGGCATCATGCTGGACCATATTATGCCATGGGTTTCTGTCTCTTCAACAACGTCGCCGTTGCTGCTGCACACCTTCTTAAGAATTTCAGCCTCGACCGCGTGTTAATCCTTGATATTGATTCTCATCACGGAAACGGAACTCATGAAATCTTTTATCAAACCAACAAGGTGCTTTACGTGAGCTTACATCACGATCCGAGAGGGTTTCCTGGAACTGGCTTTGTAGACGAGGTTGGTAAGGGAAAGGGATTAGGGTATAAGGTGAACATTCCCCTTCCATTTCGGGTTGATGATAAAATTTATCTCCAAGCCTTCGACCGAATCGTCATCCCCATCGTCGGTCAATTTAAACCTCAGTTCATTCTTGTCTCCGCAGGGTTTGATGGACACTACTCAGACCCTGTTGGAGGGCTTTCCCTCTCCGCTTCTGGCTATTTAGAAACTTTTAGAAGAGCGCTGAGTTTGGCGTCTCGATTCTGTGGAGGGAAGTTGGTCACGGTTTTAGAGGGTGGATACAGTCTCAACTTCCTTGGAAGAATGACTACAGCTGTAGTTGCGGAGATGGCTGGAACCCCATATCCTATAAAAGATAAGGGTCCAATAGCCAGTTCTCAAGTAAGGAGACAAGCCGAGAAAATCATGAGAGAGGTAAGAAGCATTCAGTCCGCATTCTGGAACCTGTAATCTCGATTAAAAATAGGGAGGGTGAGGTTATTCGATTATCTCGATGGCTCCGTTTGGGCATTGCACCTCACAGGCTCTGCAGACAAGGCATTCATTCGGGTTTTTAACTGTGGACTTCTCTTCTACAACCTCGAAGACTTCTACAGGGCAGACGTCAACGCAGGTTCCGCATCCGTCACATTTGTCTTTGTCGACCTTAACCTCAACCATGAACTAATCAAACCTCCTTCGGGATGATTTTAGATTTTAATGAAGTAATTTATGAAAGATAAAAACGTTGTTATGCTTCGTGAGAACCTCCGCCAACACTGGTGGTCAATGGTCTACTATGGGTGTGTTTTTCCAAAGTTTCTCGCTACGAGGACTAGGTCTCTCATGTCGACTTTGCCGTCTTGGTTTGTGTCTGCTTGTGGGTTCCATCTTGGATGGTTTGGGTAGGAACCGAAGGCTAAGGCGGCTTGGTAGATGTCCCTCATGTCGATTTTGTTGTCGCCGTTTACGTCGCCTAATATTTTGACTTTTACTGTGGTTGGGCTTGTTAGTGTGTTGTCGGTTGTGTCTGTTTCGTCTGTGAGTGGTGAGATTTCTGCTTTTATTGTGTGCACTGTTATGTCTGTTGTTGTCCACGTGAAGGTTAGGGTTGTGGTTGTGTTTGGAGCGAGGTTGGTGACGGCTTGGGTTCCTATGAGATGTTCGACTTCTTCGAGTAGGTATTTGCATGTTACTGAGAAGGTTTCGGCTATTGATCCTTCATTCTTGACAGTAACTGTAATGTTCACAACTTGCCCAACATAGACTTCGGTGGCAGAGGGCACAACGCTAACCATAGACACATCGGGTTTTGGAGTCCAAGGATTCATGAGTGGATATCGGTCTTGATTATTTGCATCAATCACGTATGGTGTGTCCCATATGCCGGAATCATCAAGCTCTTCTGCATCTGGATATTTCTCCTCGTAGTCGCTCCAGTAGTTGCCACCAGAAGGATACCCATCATCCCAAACATTCACTGATCCGTAACTATACACTTGCCGAGTATTATCCACGAAGCTATTGTGATAAATAAAGTTGTTTGAAGAAGAGGCGAGGCAGATGCCATACTCGTTGTTTGTTATGTTGTTGCCATAAATTTTGTTGTTTGAGGAAACAACGATCCAGATGCCATTAATATCGATGTATGTTACGAGCAATACGCCAAAACCGTTGTTTGTTATATTGTTTTCATAAATTGTGTTGTTTGAAGAGAAGTCGAGCAAGATACCGCCATAGCTGTTTGCTGTTACATTGTTTTTGGCTATTGTTGAGTCTCTGGTGTGGGCCAGTAATATGCCTTGGCAGTTGTCTTTCATGTTCAGATTTTTAGCCGTTATGCTGGTGCAGTTTATGAGGGCGACGTATCCAGCGTCTAATGGAACCTCTTCATTATGCCGACTAACCCAATAATAAATAGGCTTTCCATCCACCGTGTTCGAAGTATCTATATCATGGATGAAGTCCGAAAGTTGCCAACCGCCAACTCCAAAGCTATACTTGTTGCCAACCATAGTGTTATTCCTAAGCACATGGTTTGAAGAGGACTCGAGACAGATGCCATAACCGTTATTTTCAAACATATTGCCTATGATATAATTTTTCAAGCCCCCAGCTTTCAACCCAACTCCGTTATCAACGAGTTTATTGTTAATGAGGTGGTTATCCGAAGTCAAACTTTCCAAGCATATGGCGGCTGTGTTGTTAATAAAAATGTTGTTGCATATGCTGTTATTGTTGGATGGAGCGTATCCATAGAACGGAACTTTGTCAAATTTTTCTATAAATCGACCTGTGAGAAGAATGCCAGTATCGCCATTTCGAACTGTGAACCCACAAAAGAAGGTGTTATTCGCTTCTATGCGTACGATAGTTCCTGTTCCATTTCCATCAATAATCGTATTATTTCTGTATTCTCCAACAAGTGACACTTCCTTGTCTACAACCACATTTTCGTGGTATGTTCCGTTATATACAAAAATAGTGTCTCCATCTATATCATGTTCCAATGCCCTTATTATATTTTGATATGGATGCTCTTTTGTTCCATACCAGGGACCAACAGTGTTGTCATCATCCACATAGATTGTCCTTGGAGGCCGAATGATAACCGGCGTATCGGAAAGAAATGTTATGGTCTTTGTGGCAGACCAGTTTCCTTTGATAGCTTCGAGCCTTAGAGAATCCGTATAGTTGCTATCAGTAAATGTCAGGTTGAAGTTGGCTTTTCCTAAGGTATCAGTGGATCCACTCCAAATAAGATTATTATCTCGGTCGAACAGTTTCAATCCAATGTCTGAAGAAAGATGGCCAGTTTCGTCTATCACGTTGACATTAAAGTTGCGAGTGACATCTGTATACTTCCATTCAGTGATGTAGCGAAAAGTAACATTACCTGACATATAGAACCTAGATTCATAGGCTTCAAAGGCATCAACCATCGTTTCATCAAAGGACATAAATCCATAGAAAAGACCCATACTGAGAGTCAGAATATGCGAATCAAGTACATGAAATTTTGTGTCACCGCCCCATGTGTGTAGATAAGGCAGCCATGTGTTATTCTGGATAGTAATTTGTGAAGCGTTTACGGAGGTAATCCACGCACCGGTTTTACCTACAATCGTAACGTTAGAATTGGCTAGGCACCATAAACTGTTTATTTCTGAGCCTTCCACTAAAGCCTTAGAGTTGTGAAAAAACATTTCTGACCATCCTACTGACGAGTCAAAGATAGTTATATTAGGACACTCACCTAAGATGCTAGTATTTTTGTAACTGTTCCAATAATCAATTAAACCGGACCTCAAGTTAATGATGGAAAGATCACAGTATTCCCACCGAACACTCATACAACAAACATTTGAATCTGAAATCGTAATGTTGGATAGATTGGACCAGGCTCTCAAGTAGTATACCGTAGAGCTTGATATGAAAATATTAGAACTATGATCATCCACAGCCTCTAAACATACATAACCCAATTCACCCCACATGCCGCCAATTGTTGAGTTGGAAAAATATCCAATAGCATTTTCATAAAAGCTTACGTCAAACATAATCGGCGTCGATATATTGCCATTTTTCACAATTAACTTACCCGCGTCATTAATGTGAATACCATACTCCCAATCTCTCGACATGTTCATCAACAATTCTGCACTTTTAATCAGAAGGGTCCCATTTTCCCTCACATAGATATTTCCAGTTTGAATGTACGTACAGTTTTCGATGGTGAAAAGCTCGTCCCTATCTATAATTAAATCGCCAACATGAGTAATGGCATGGGACGCTACTATTGACGTTACACCAAACGCCACACTTAACATGTTTATTATAAGCAGTGTCAGCATTGTTCCAGAAACAGTTTTCCTTAGCATTTCTATCCCTTTTCTTAACTTCATATAGTTTGTTCTAAACTTAAAATTTGTGGAAGAATTTTCTATCGTTATTTAGTTTATGTGTGCGTGCAGTTAGTAATCTCTCTATTTCTAAAGAAATCAGTATCTATCTACAGAAACAACATTAGGCTCTCCACCAACCAATCTCTATCAACTCTCCCTTTTTCGTGTGCTGTTCTTTCTCTTTGGTTTCTCTCACACACATAACTATGCGTCTTTGAGTTGGGCAAGAGAAGGCTTATGTATTACAATGTATTCTATTTCTCTGGAAAAGCCATGTCTGAGAAAAGCGCTGTAATCACAGTGCGTCTCTCACGCCGAGATCTGGAAAGGATAGAAGCCGTCAGAACCCTAGAGAAGGTTGAACGAACAACACTGCTCAAAGAATTAATCGAAAACGGATTGTCCCAGAGAGTCATCCACCTCTACCAGAAGGGAAAGCTAACAGCTGGACGAGCCGCCGAAATACTAGGGTTTTCTCTACGAGAGTTTCTTGAAAGGTTAGAAAAAGAAGGCGTTCCAGTCAACTGGGACTCAGAAAGCGTCAAGGAATACTTAAAGGCGAGATACGGTGAGTCAAGCGTTGCCCAAAGCGGTGTCTAATGCTGGACCATTGATTCACCTAGCTCAGATAAGCAAGCTACACCTCATTAAGAAACTTTTCAACCGTGTACTAATCATCCAAGAAGTTAAGAAAGAAGTATTCAATGAGGGAATTAGGCTCGGTCACACCGACGCTCAAGTCATAGGGAAAGCTATGGAAGAGAGATGGATTGTGACTGAGGACGCACCAGAAACCGTGGCTTTAGCTGCTAAGAGGTTAGCGGACGACGAAAACATATCACTAACAGATGCCAAGACCCTTCTTTTAGCAAGAGAAAACAGAGCAGAAATACTGGTTGATGAGAAACCTCTCTCAGACCTCGCAAAGATGTTTGGACTCAAAGTGTGGAACACGTGGACAATACTGTTAGAGAGCCTCAGAACAGGATTCATCGAAACATCTGACATAAAGTCCGCAATAACCGAACTCGGCGAGAAAAGACACAAGCTAACGAACAAACAAGCCGCCGAAATATTGAAAGTAGCAGAAATCATAGCTTCCCGCAGACAAGAAAGAGAAGCAGAGGCTTAACTCACCACAACACTCAACAATTCACGAACACGGTCAAGATTCATCTTATACACACGAGCGTTCAGTCCCTTAACGAAGCCAAGCCCTCCTATTTGGAGCCTATTTGACTCATATACTAAACCTAGGCTAGACCCTGTGCGTGTGTGTGAGTCCCTCTCCCACCACGAGGCTATACCCGTCTCTCTGTCTCACCCTCACCCCATGCCTAGCGAATCTCCTCCCGAAGCCTCAACAAAACCCCATCAATCGTCACCCTCGCCCTCTCCCTCCTACGGTGATACTCCCCAATAAGCCTACTGTAAGCCTCCTTAGAAATCTCACCCCGCCTATACCGAGACTCCACCCTCCTAATATCAGTCTCCGCCCCCTCAAGCTCAGTCTCAGCAACCTCAACCTGCCTCATGATACCCGCGTATCGTGGACCAGCCCCTCTCAGTCTCTCCCGCAGACCCGACAAATCCCGAGACAACACAGAGAGGCGACCTTCAATAGCCGTCCTCCGCACCTTATACCGACGCCGAGGAATCTTACCACTCCTCAACTGTCGCTCCATCGCCTCAAGCTCTAACAGCAGACTCTCCTTCTTTCCATAAACATCCACAAAACTCCTGAGATCCTTCGACGGAACTGGAATTATAGCAACTGGAGCCGGCTTTGGCATGCGCCAAAGTAAGGCTACAACAGAAACAACAAGAACCAACGCTCCGACCCACAACGTAGGACGAAAAGACGACCAAAACACAAGATACTCATATGTTAAACTAAAATCAAGTTCGTGAAATGGCGTAACATTATAGAAGGTGTAGGTCAAAACTTCTTGAAACACGTCTCTTCGTAGGCTCTCGCTTGCTTGTCCCCGCAGGTTTTCTGGAACAATTGGGGATTGCAGGAACTTGGCGCCTTCTGGCAGGATAATAGTTGTGGTTAACTTTCTTATTGTGGAGTTTAGGTATTGACGCTCTAAGAGGACGAAGGACCAGTTAAAGTTGTAGAGACCATATTGGCTAACATAGTTTTTCCACGGAATCGAGTAGGTTACTGTGAACCTCGTTTCTTCATTTGTCTTTACTGCCTCTACTAGCCGGATTGTAGCGTTGGTTGGCACCGTTGCATTCCCCTCCTGTAGAACCACTGGAAGATCGCTAGATGCATTTCGTGCAGAAATCTCTTGAACACCTTGGGGCAAACGAATCTTCATCTCGGTAAGGTTCCAATGCCCTTTATTTTTCAGATAATAAGATTCAGATAAAGAAATGCGACCCCACTCTTCCAAGGTTATTTCACGCTTGATCTCATTAGCATCGATGAGAAGAAAGGGGTTGCTGGGCTCAGGGTCAGGTAATTGGGAAAAACTTAACCAACTAGGCTCGTATGCAAAATTCTCCAAAGGTCTTTTTGTGAAGTTTAAGATTTGTTGAAGACCAAGTGAAGTTACATTGAAGTATAATCCTCTCTGGGCTAGCAAACTATCTTCGTATGTTGTTTCATCGGGAAGAACTATTGTGATGTTGCACTCTGAGACTTGTTCAGGTAAACTTGGAAACAGAGGAAAGGTGAAGTTCCACCAGATTTCGAGCGTTTCAGGCGTTGGGGGGGTTTCTACAGACACGAGACCTGAAAAAACAAATACTACAGTGAAACTGTGTGACTCGTTTATGCCTATTTGTACGCCAGTGTTGGGGAAGATTACGTTGACTCCATAGAAACCTAACTTTCCTAATCCCACATCGATTAAGACCTTTAGTTGCTCGTCGGGACTCTCGCCATAGGCGAAGCAGTAGTCAAGATTAGAGCCGTAATTAAATGGGAAACCCGTAGTGAAGTTTTGCAACAGAACCGTGCCTTCTCCGAGTGTGTTAGTTAGTTTGAAGTTTTCTTTAAGAATGACCAGTCCGCCGTTTTGGATCTCAAATGTATGGTCTACTTGAATATCTAAAGAGGACAGGTTGTTTGTAGCCTTCACACTTGGCAAAGCGGAAATTTGTAGAAAAGCAAGAAATAATATGATTAGGACCAGTTGTAACGTTCTCTTCTTCAATTAATTCCCTCGATTGTCCATGTTTTTCATTTGGTTTTTGTCTATTTATTATCGATGAGCTTTATTTACTTTTAGAAATTCTGTTAGTCGTTTGTCCTTTAGCTCCACATATGGGCTCGCTCTACGGGTAAAATTCGCCCCGATGACCCTTTCCAGATCTGCAACACATCGGATTTTGATGTTTTCCCTTGCCCTGATTATTTTCCTGGCGGTTATTGGACCGATGTGAGGTATCATGACAATCTCATAGTAGGTGGCTGTGTTCAGATTTATCGGAAAGATGTCTTGGTTCGTTTTTGCGAATACCAGTTTGGGGTCGAAATTTGGCAAGAACCCTTGGTCATCGAGTATGGAGGAAAAGTTGTCAACTGTGAATCCGTAGTCTCTTAGGAGGAATGAGGACTGGTATAGGCGGTATTCTCGGGAAGGCGAACAAGCAATATGGTCTTCGAGTGGTGTTTGGGCGAGGGGCTCAAAGCCGCTGTAGTAGACTCTCTTAAGATTGAAACTTCTGTAGAGCCTCTCGGTCATTTGGAGATAGTGCCAATCATTGTCGTCTACAGCGCCAACGATCATTTGAGTGTCGATACCAGCCTTGCCGTAACCAAAGTTAGGTTTATAGACTCCATTCCTCACTTTCTTCGTCTCGCCCACAATCCAGTCTAAACGTTTCAGAATTGCCTCCTCGAATCCTCCCTTGTCGGGGCAGATTTCGTCGTAGATTTCTTTGTTGGGTGCCTCAAGATTCACCCCAACACGGTCGGATAGTTCTATTGCCTCACGTAGATAAGATCGACTCACTCCAGGCATAATTCTCAGGTGAATATAACCTATATATCCTGATTTTCTAAGTGTGCGGAGAACCTCTAACTGCTTCTCTGTAATGTGGTCGGGGTCTTTAAAGACTGAGGAGCTTAAGAAGAGACCCATTATTTTACGTTCTTTCCAGAGATTTAGTGTGACTTCTGCGAGTTTTGTGGTTTCCCATGTTTCACGTATGCATTTGCGTCCGGCTCGAAAGGAGCAGTAGGTGCATTCGTTTTGGCAGTGACTAGTGAGGAGAGTTTTTAGCAGAGGAACGCATTTCCCTCGTGCCGCGGTTTCGTAGATGGGAACTACGGTTCGGTCCCAGCGGGCGCCCAATCTTAGAAAATGCCACTTGTCCCTTCTCTGCAGTGGTTTGGACACGGTATCAGCCTTGATCAACCTATTTAAGAAAGTATGTTTGTAATAATGGTTTGGGAGGGTTCTGAGATTTCGTATTTCTGGGTCGGTTTGTCAATTATCATAGGGTTCGCTCTTACACTTTTAGGAAGTGCCATTGGCGTGTGGAAATTCCGTAGAGGTTTAAGACAAGTATTGTGTGCTCATAAAAATTGATGCGGTTGTTATGATGTAGTATTTTATGTAACTTCTCAAAACATATCTGAGGATCGTTAAAGTCCGCCTTGTCTGAAATAGTAGCCCTCCTCCTTTTTAGAGCCGAAGCTTCTCACACCCTTCTCTCTGAGTTGTTTCTTAAGCTTGCGGGCGTATTCATGGCGGATTTCCTTCTTTTTTTCTAAATAGTTGATGATTTCTTCCGCTTGTTGTTCGTTGTCGCATCGCCGAATAAAGTCGATTACGTCAGGCATGTAGGTGTCAAATCCTCTGAAAGACGATTTCTCTCCAATCTGCAGATCGGATCGAACGGAAGTTATCGGTACTCGATGTTCTCGGTCCTCTAGTTCCTCAGCGAGGTGTGGGAACATTTTTTTTAATCGTTCTTTGTCGATTTCCATTTTGACTCAGCGTGCTTATTGCACCAATGAAGATTATGAGATGATGTCTATTTAAGTTGATTTAGAAAGAGAGTTGTTTAGTATTCGTAGTTCTTAATTTGTTACTTTGGCACAAACCTTTGGAGTGGCTTTTCCGTAAGGATCTTTTTAAGTTGAGGATAGTTGAGTCCCGTCACAGTGTCGCCGTAAGTTTCACACCTTTCTTGTGCATCCATCTTTTCTGGGCTCCTAACCACAACTTCTGCCTCATTGTTTGATGAAAGAAGAACATGAATGTGAAATGACGCTTCTTTTTCGCCTTGTTTTGTTACCGAGCACCACTCGGTTCTGGTGACCTTGAAGTTGCGTTTTTGAAGTTCACTGCAGACGGCTTCTGGGTTGTTAGAAAAACTGGTTATATCTATGTCGCTGTTCTTGTGGATAGTTCCGCGCCAGACGCTACCAACCAATCTGGGGTGAAAATCCTTTAAGGCTTCCATTATTTCAAGGGCTTCTCTTCGCATTTGAATCAGTCGATCTAGTCTTGATGACCCCTCTTTTTCTTCGGATATTTTGTCGAGTTCCTCAACAACCTCGAGGTTGCTTGGAAGAGCGTGGACCCCCAAAGTTTGAGCGGCTCTTTTCTTTGCTTGTTTGTATTCTTTTTCTTGTGATGTATAGAGGAGAAAAGCAGTCTCCCTCGCGACTTTTTTCCTCAGCGCTGTTGATTGAGTTTCCTTCAAATTTCTCCCATGAAGTAAAGATGAAAAGACATCGTGCTTTTAAGCGGCAACGGTGGGTGTTAAAAGGAGTTTGGATTTTTGGATGCCCACATGCCGTAGAGGTGCTATCCGCTTAGCATCATTGTAGATATCGGAGGCGATTTTTCCTAATACGATTTCTTGCACAAATTGATCGAAAGATAATGAACTCGCTTTTTCTTCGACAATTCTTTTCGTGATAGCACGTAGGGCTTGTTCTTGTGATGTCTTAATTCGGGTGAGGGTGAAGGCTGAAACCGCTACTCTTAATTGGTAACCGTCCTTTGTTGTAACGTTGAGAATGCTGTCGACTCGTGTGGTTCTTCTTCGGACTAAACTTCTCAAGTAATCTCGGGAGTATTCATGTCCTTTGAATACGGTTTGGGCTGTTTTACCATCCACATCGGTGACTTGAAAATACATTTTCATATATTGGTGGGCGAAATCGTTAGTGATGTCATAAAGCGTGGCGTCAATGACCCTTCCAAGAAGTTTTGACGGATCGTCTGAGGGAAAGCTCCCTAATTCAACTCCCCCAAAATATGACGGACACTTAACTGTGTACCAGTCCTTGCCACGCCATTTATCCTTTACACGTCTTTTCTTTGATGACACAGTGAAACCTCTGTTGTGACTGGAAGATTTGGTACAGGAGTATAAAGGTTTATCCAATCTATGGTGGAGATGTTCCTCCCGCAATTCCTCTTTTTCATGTGTGCATGTCGCGAAAACTCTGTTTCGTAGCTGAATGAGGAATTGAGAAAGAGATTTTCAAAGGAGCTTTCAAAGCATCTATCTGCAATTCCTTTGTTAAAGAAGGTTGGGAAGGTTCCTGTAACGGAAGCCTAAACTTCCCTTAACATACTTCACAAGCATTGAAACCAATTCTTTGATTGTTCGTTTAAGAGTTAACCCTGTATTTCTCTTTTTTCTTAATGTAGGCAACAGTTGTGACAACTACAGCTAACAATAACGTCAATGCGATGTATGGAGCTAATAGGTCGAGTTTATTTATTGGAATCCATATGCCGCCGACTGGGGCTGGTGGAGCGAATTCTATGGTTATTTCGTGGGTGCTTAGGGTGAACTCGAAGTAGATGAAGTAGTGGGTTCCGTTGGTGGTGATTATTGGGAATGGTGGTGGAGTTAGTTTGACTTTGTTGATGAATACTTTGATGTCGGTTGTGTTAACCATGGGGAAAGTAACATTAACCCAGCCAGTTGACCCTGACGGACCGGAGGCTTCGAAATGTAGGGTGTTTTTTGTGACGACAGCATTGGTTATGATCACGTTGCCTTCGATTGTTGCGTTTTCTCCTCCCTTGATGGGTATTTCGAGCGTGTATGTGCCGTATCTGTAGACGCTGTGGTATACGGTGAACGGAACCCTGGTTAACTCGTCATCCAGAATTTTGCATATCCTTACGCCTGTGGTGACGAGACCGATTAGGCTGGTGTAAGTTTGTCCTTCTGGAGGTTTGGCTGTTACCTCAAACTCCACCCAACTGAGGCTTCCATATCCGGGCACAGTTCTTTTGGGACCTGTAATCCAAGTTTCGCCGTGCATCACGAAGTTGTGGGTGGCGTTGAGGGAGCCAAACTGTGGCTCGACTGGGACGGCGGTTATGTTGCTGAAGAATTGGCTTTTGGCTCCTTCTGTGTAGCCGCATCTTATTGCGTTCAAGAGGCATTTGTCATAGGACATTACAAATTGCCAGGACTTAACCACCTGTGTTGGGGATGGCACAGTGGTTATGTTAACCCATACTGTGACGTTGAACTTGTAACCTATGTCATGGGTTTCTCTGGCTAAGTCCACGGAGGTGGGTTCAATCCACATGGCGTTAGCAGGGTGTGGCTCGCTTGGGACACCAGCGTAAGCCAGAAACACTGCTAGATTTGATGTTATGATAACTACGATGAACGCCATTGTCAACATGGTCGGTTTTGAGGAGCGTCGAATCTCCATTTTTGGTTTTTCACCTCAGAATTGGCATGTTGTCAATACCATGTTTTGCCGTAGTCCTCGGCAACCATCGCAATGTCTTCGATGTCTATTATTCCGTCTCGGTTCACGTCCAGTTTACACTTCCATCTTGGTTCTCCGGGAACGCTTCCATAGGCGTAGCAGGTCATGGCTAAGTCTTTCACGTCAACGGTTCTGTCGTAGTTCAAGTCCGTGAGGAAGGTTATTGTGAAGTAAACCTTTGCAGAAGAGTACATGTTCCCAGATGTGTCGTTCGCGTATACAATTATGTGGTGCGGTCCATATGCCAAGTCGGTTAAAGTTGTGTTCCCAGTAATAGTCACGTTTGCTTGACCGTCTAAACTGTAGCCTATCCAACTCGCAGTGAAGTCTAAGGTAAAGGTTAGATTGATGTTTCCTTCCTCACATGCGAGCTCACGGTAAGTGGTGTTTCCGGGCATTAGGATATGTATTGGCGATGACCAAGGAGCGGACAAAGGATAATAATCTATATTATTTTGACTGATGGTCATGTTCGCGTCAACTATTCCGTCGTTGCCAGTTTCATTCTGATATATGCCCTTACACTCATCTGGCCCGGTATGGTCGGACCAATAATTACCGCCTGAAGGATAGCCCTTATCCCAAGCATTGACAGATGTCCCCTCTGTTAAAGCCTGCTTTGTGTTCTGATCAAAGTTGTTATGATAAAAGGTGTTGTTAGAAGATTCAGACAGGTATACGCCATATGCATTCTCTTCCACATTGTTACCGGTAATAGTAGAATTGGAAGAATTCTTTAAGTAGATACCGTACGTGTTGCTTATTGCCTTATCGTAAGATAGAGTTCCGTTTGCAGAATCTTGCAGATAAATGCCGTAAGTGTTGTTGATGGCTTGGCTACTATAAATAGTGAAGTTGGAAGATTCTTGCAGATAGATTCCATACATATCCTTTGATACATAGATGTTTTCCAAAGTGGTATTTTTTGTTCGGATGAGCATTATTCCTTGCTTATTGTGTGATAAGTTGAAGTTCCCTACAGTGATGTTTGCTGAATCCACTAGGGCTATGTATCCAGCATCGGTTGGAACTTGACTGCCTACCTTGTTGATCCAATAATACACTGGTTTTCCATTCACGGTGTTGGAAGCATCCACATCTTGAATACTCGACGACGGATCCACACCAAAATTATAAGTATTATTATTCATATCGTTTCTACGGAGAACATTATCTCTGCCGCCTAGATGTATGCCATACTTATTTTTTGTTATGTTGTTGCTATCGATAGTCCAACCGTCCGCCTGTTGACCAGTGCTGACACCGGCTTCCCCGTTCAACGAGATAGTATTCCTATAGACAAGCCAGAGGTCACACTTATAGGACATGACATACGCCGTGCTTCCATAAGCATAGATTCCGTAGCCATTATTCTCGGCAATGTAGTTATCTTTGATAATCCATCGATTAATATAGCTACTATAGGGATACCCCCACCATCCTCCACATGCAAAGGCATAGATCCCGTGGACATTTCCTGAAATGTTGTTGCGGACAACTTTCCATAGATCTATATTAAATCTCACCCATTCTCCCGCCAATCCATAAGCATAGATGCCGTAATTATTCCCGGTGACGTTACTACCTTCAACTATCCCATTGTCACAATAACCGTTTTCCGAAAATACATAGATCCCGTAATTATTTTCCCTAAAGTTGTTGGCAGTAATTGTTGTGTATCTAGAATTATAGATAAAGACTCCATGACTCCCTCCTGCTACGGTAAATCCATCAATAACCACGTTATCTTTCCTATCTATGTGTATACATTTTCCACCACTTCCGTTTATGATAGTGGTCATTGGATTTTGCCCAAGTAACATCACCGTTTTGTTTACTACTACATTTTCATAGTATGTTCCGTTATAGACAAATATCGCATTTTTGATAGGTTCTGTTACACTTGGATCAAGAGCGTTAATAGCTTTTTGTATTGTTGGATAATTTATTGGAACCTTTGTCGGATCTTTTATGCAATACCAACCATCTACCTTCTCGCACGTAATTTCAGTTTCACCATCCTTCCAGAGAAGATAAGTGTAAAGATTGTCGAGGACTAAATTACACTCAAAGGAATCTCCATTAGAGGGTGCATTTAAAATCTTAAATTCTATGATGAATATTCCAACGCCTTCTGGATAATTTTCGGCTGTCACATTGACGTAATTGGGGTATATAGCGCTGATACCTTGTTGCACATAGCCGTGAGTCGCATTGTAATCATTTTTTATGACTGGGCTGAGTGGCATATGACTTACAGTGTGGATTGGTTCATCTGGGTGATAGTAGGCGTTTGTAGCATTTAGGATCGTGTTATTGAAGTAAACTCGAACCTGCCACGCCATAAGTTCAGCAACATCATATAACTCAACAGTCGCATTAAACCTATAACCCACACCCACTCCCCACTCTCTGTAACTCTCTGTAATAAACGCGTACTTCTTAGGGTCAAACCTGACCTCAGCCGAAGCAGACATAAGCGATGTAGCAGCAACCACCAGCTGTTGCCTATCATGAACACTCCATATTCTAGGCCATGATCCACTGCTAAACGCCAACGTCAACATACCAATAAACAGCAGACCTAACGTAATTCCCGAAACAAATCTCTTCCCCATTCTCTTTCCATCCCGTATCTATTAATCTATTCAATCAGAACTTAAAATTTACGGAAACCATCCCAAATCCAACGAATGCATACCCACTTGATTCTCGCATACACTCTCTCCCGCTTCTAACAGCTCTCTTGAAAACCACTCATCGCTCGTTATCACAATGAACCCAAACAGAATCCCAAAACAACGTCCACTCCAAAAACACAAGCCATAAATCACGTTTCTTTCGGCGGTCGATAACACTGACAAAATTCTTCCTCGACATCATCAACAGAGACATCCCCAAAGTGCCGTGCACACGCCTATTTGGATCATATACAAGACCTAGGGTAGAACCTGTGCGTGTGTGCGTCTCAGCCTAACTTTTCAATTCCACCCATAAACGGTCTCAAGACCTCGGGAATTATAACAGACCCGTCTTTTTGTTGAAACTGTTCTAGAATTGCTATCATAGTTCTGCTAGTTGCTAAAGCGGTATTATTTAAGGTGTGAACAAAACCAACTGGAGGTTGTCCTTCCTTTTCTCTATATCTTATGTTTAGTCTTCTTGCTTGGTAGTCCGTACAATTAGAGTTACTTCCGCTTTCTCTAAACTTTCCATCGGCCATCCAGATTTCTATATCATATCCCTTCGCAGCTTTTGCTACTAAGTCACCACTGCAGATGTTCACCACACGATAATGCAATCCCAACCTTTGATATAGTTCCTCTGAATTTCTTTGTAACTCTTCTAAGAATTGCCAGCTCTCTTCAGGTAGGCAATAGACAAATTGTTCAACCTTGTTAAATTGATGGACTCTGAACAAACCTTTCGAGTATTTGCCATGTGTTCCAACTTCTCTCCTGAAACAAGCGCTGACACCGCAAACTCTTAAAGGCAATTCCTCTTTGGTAAAAACTCTATCAGTAAACATACTCCCTAAGGGATATTCAGCAGTGGGTATCAAATAAAGGTCCTCGTCTTCAATTTTATAGCTAGCCTCAGCAAAATCAAATGGATCTCCAATCATTCCTTCATAAGATCTCTTATTCACCATGAGTGGGGGTTCAAACACCTGAAAACCTTTTTCCATGAGAAAATCTATGGCAAATCTCTGTAAGGCTAAATCAAGCAAGACTGCATCTCCCTTCAAATAATAAAATGCACTGCCTGCAACTTTCGCCGCCCTTTCAACATCAATCATCCCGAGGTTCTGTAAAAGCTCTAAATGACCCTTAGGTTCAAAATCAAATTCTGGTGGCCCACCCCAAACTCTTACGACCACGTTTTCGCTTTCATCCTTACCCACAGGAACTGACTCATGTAGGAGATTTGGAAGCCTTAACAAAATGGAGTTGATTCTTCTTTTATGTTCCTTCACCTTTTCTTCTAGTTTCTTTATTCTCTCTGGAATTTCTTGGGCTTCTTTGATTTTTTTAGTAGCATCGTCCTCTCTCTTCTTGAGCTCTGCGATTTCTGTGGTGACCAGTTTTCTTTTGTGTCGTAGTTCGTTTACCTTCGTCAGTAATCGTCTCCACTCTTTGTCGTGAGCGATTAAGTCGTCAAACATTTTGATTTTTTCAGGATCGCCTCTCTTTTTCAGACACTCTCTAACGATATTAGGGTATTCACGAATCAGCTTCATGTCTAACATTTTAACACCGAACGAATCCAAATTGGTTGCGAAATCTGGCGCCGTTAGGTTTTACATGAAAACGGATATTTAACCTTATGCGACTCCCTTATTCACGCATTCAAACTCGCCACAGTTGTGAAGACCTTCTCAACGACTGAGGCGCATTTTAAAAGGTCGTCAATTGTCGCCATAAACGTTTGAAGGCTCAAATCACACTTTACAGTCGTAAACACCTTGGTTCCCTTTTGTATTGTTTTGATGAACAAACCTCGTGGGACTTCGAAGTTGTCTGGAGACACTGCTTTGGTAACCGCCCCTGCTTCTCGTTCATTTTTGTAAGATAAGACTACTTCAGCTTTCATGTTGCGTCGCCTCTAATTTTTTTTGGACAAGCTGGTCCACAGATTTGATGAAGGAATCCAAATTCGCGATTGGCACTTGGGCTCCAGCGGCGATGTCGTGCCCTCCTCCCCTCCCTGAGAATTTCTCCGCACCGACACGCATGATTTCCCCAAGATTAAGACCACGACTCGTCAAAATGTCCAGTGTCCTCGCTGAGATTTTAACCACCTCCTCTCCCGGGACTATTGAGAAGGCAATGACTGGCTTCTCTGGATTTGGAAGACTAGTGGAAAGGATGGAAGAGACCGTTCCGATTATGTTCTCGTTTATAAAATTCTCACCGTGCACCACATAAATGTTGTTCAGTTCTTTTATTCGACCAGGTTTTTCATTCAGCCAGCCCAGATATTTCGTGATGGCTCGTCGGTATTCCTCCAGCACCTCGTTGGCTTGTTCTAAAGCTGCTCCTCTGTCTCCCATACAAATTGCCACACCAAGTCCTGGTTTATCCATTCTTCCTGCAGCATTAAGCAAGACAGCGAATTCTCGAGCATCTCTAAGAGGAGTCCACGGCTCCTCTTTAGTTAAAGTATAGACGTTTCCTATCAGATTGAAAGCAACATCACTTGGAAAGCCCTTAGAAAGAAGATAGTCAGAAATTCCAGAAAAAAGGTTCTTTTTCTCCTCATCCGAAAGGTCTCTTAACGCACGCCACTTATCCTCACGCTTTGGCATTATGCCAAAACTCACAAGAAAAGCAAGGCTCTTATCCTCTTCTCCGCTGATCCCCGGAATAAAAGGATTGGTAGTGCAAGCCAATGCCTTGTGAATAGGTCGCGTTTCTCTGCCAAAAAAGAGTAAACCAGTATCAACTTGGAGATAACCAGTGCTAACCGCGTCTTCCACTATCTTTTCGTTGACACCTCCTAATTTCTTCTTTTCATGCTTATCCTGTAAATCTGCAAGAGCGCCAATAACAGCAACACAAGCCAAATCAACATTCTTTTGATCTAGAGACTTGGCAACAAAGTAAGCCACTCCGGCTCCGCTAAGGTCTCGAGAACCATCAATCCCTTGGAGATGGGGGTTCACTTGAGTAAACGTTTTGGAGGGTTCTCCGATAGGTTCATGATGATCAAGGATGATGGCTGTCTGATCATGAAGTTTTGCGTTTAAGAGGTCAAGGTAACCGCTTCCCAAATCCGCAAATATAATCAAAGGAGGCTTATCAGCAGATATTTCCTCGAGTATTTTCTCATCTATCCATTTCTCAACTCGTAAGCGAAATGTTGCTCCTAACCTCAGCAAAGCTCTTCCAATAATGCCTGCTGCCGCCAATCCATCTGCGTCAAAATGAGAAGTAACATGAATAGAGTCGCCTTTCCCAACATGCTTAGAGATTTGCTCCGCTACCCCGGAAGCGCTGTTCAAAAAAGCATCAACTTGCTCCTTCTCCACAGGCATGAGAACACCAAAACTAAACGAGAGAACCCGACTTTGCTTCATATTTCCAGTCTTGAGGAAGCACCGCTTTTCTTTTGTAATAGTTAGAAATCTTACGAATCCTAGCTTCAACTATTTGAAGCGCCCGTTTATTATGTAAATCCTTTCTGTTCTTTTCCAGATGAACACGAAGCCTTGCAGCCTTTTTTAGTAGCGTTTCAAAATCCTCGGGCAAGGGGGGCATCAAACCAGCTTCCTTCAAAATCTCGGTTATCCTCTTTCCAGTGATGGGCTTGGTTAAGGGAACACTATGACGATCACGTAAGATTGCTCCAATCATACTTGCAGGATAACCTTCTTTAGCGAGTTTGATGACCATTGCTTCTACTTCCTCTGACTTGTACCTACACCAGGCAGGAGGTCTCTTGCTGACTGGGCGAATTGACTGCGAACTCCCCCTTTCCTTTTTTGGCATTTGGAATCACCATGCGTTCCTTAAGAGCGAAGGAACAGCGATATTTAAAACCTTCGTCATCGGGCTTTGTAAGTTTGTTGGTTGGTCTTCTGTCTGTTGGTGGGTTGCGGAAAAATTTTTTGTTGTTTTTGGGTTGGTTGTTGTTTGTGTTTTTGGTTTTGTTTTTGTTATGGGGTTGTTTTTGGGTTGTGTTTGGTGTGGGTTTGGGGTGATTTGTTATGCACTTATGGGTGATTTAATGGGTACTTATTAGGTGTTTTTATTTTTTTGTGGGTTTACGGAACCTTATGCTTGATGAGAACCTTACGCCAATACTGGTGGTTTATGTGTTTGTTATGGGTGTGTTTTTCCGAAGTTTCTCGCTACGAGGACTAGGTCTCTCATGTCGACTTTGCCGTCTCGGTTTATGTCTGCTTGTGGGTTCCATCTTGGATGGCTGGGGTGGGAGCCGAAGGCTAAAGCGGTTTGGTAGATGTCTCTCATGTCGATTTTGTTGTCGCCGTTTACGTCGCCTATCATTTTGACTTTTACTGTGGTTGGGCTTGTCAGTGTGTTGTCGGCTGTGTCTGTTTCGCCTGTGAGTGGGGGGATTTCTGCTTTTATTGTGTGTACTGTTATGTCTGTTGTTGTCCAAGTGAAGACTATGGATGTGTTGGCTTCTGGAGCGAGATCAGTGATTGTTGTAGTGCCTATGATGTGCTCTATTCCTTCTAGTTCGTACTTGCATGTGACGTCGAAGGTTTCGGTGAAGTTTCCTTGATTTTGAACAGTAACCGTGATGTTGACTATTTGTCCGACGTAGACTTCAGTGGAAGAAGGCTCAACGCTTAACATGGTGATGTCTGAAGGAGTGAAGGGGTAGTGGTCTCGATTACTCTCATCAATAACATAGGGATGATCCCATATACCGTCGTTGCCAGTCTCATTTTGATTTGGTCCGCTATACAAGTCCACGTCAGTGTAGTCGCTCCAGTAGTTTCCACCCGAAGGATAGCCATCGTCCCATGTAGTATTGAATGAATCGGAAAGAAATACTTGTTGAGTATTGTCAATGAAGTTATTGTGGTAAAGTTTGGTGTTATTCGATGAGAATAGAGTTATTCCATAATAGTTCTTCGAGACATAGTTATCTGTGAATGTGTTGTTATCACTGTTATCGAATATGAAGAGCCCCATATCATTGTCCGATGCATTGTTTCGAGTGATAGTGTTAGAGGAAGACACAAAACCTACAGCGATGCCCTGATTGGTTTTAGATACAATGTTCCCACTGACAATGTTGTTTGTGCACTGATTCGGATATTCAGAAGGAGAGTTTAGACGAATGCCAGTATAAGGAACATTGGTCACAACGTTATCAATGATTTTATTGTTGTCCCCCCACACGATAATCCCATATGTGGCGTCCCCACTACAATTTGATATTATGTTATTAGCGATAGTGTCATTGTATGAGCCAATGTAAATACCCGCCTTACTATTTGAAATTGTATTCTCAACGATGGTGTTGCCGAAACTGTATGCTGTCCAAATAGCACAGTCCCCAATGTTTGAAATGGTGTTTTTCATAACCACATTGTGTCTAGAATTATAGAGGTCAATGCCGCGTGACCATTTGGCTCCGTATATATCCATAATTATATTGTCACTGATACAACATGAGTCTACACTTTCTACATTGATCGCGTTGTCCCAATCTCCGCCACGCCTTCCAGCATTTCTTATCGTAAATCCGATGATTTTTACATTGCTTGCAATTATCCGAACAATTGATCCAATTCCAGAGCCGTCTATGATGGTGGCGTATTTGTTTTCTCCAACAAGCGACAACGATTTTGAGATGTAAATATGTTCATAGTATGTTCCATTGTACACATATATGGTGTCTCCAGCACTTGCTACATATATTGCGTCTTGTATCCTCATAAAGTCAGCTCCTCCACTGTCATCCACATACCATGTTTTAGACCCCGCTTTAACTGGTTGAATGTTAAATGCCAACGTTAACATGCTTGTCAATAGCAGAATCAGCATTATTCCAGAAACAGTTTTCCTAAACATTCTCCATTCTCCTAGCTATAAACATAATTAATAAAGAATAAAGCTTACGGAAAAATCTTCTATTGTTATTTTATAGTTTGTGTGTGCATGTATGGAGTCTAATAACATCTGTTTCTAAAGAAATCAGTATCTATCTATAGAAACAAAAATTAGCCTCTCACCAACCAATCTCTATGAATCCTCCCTTTTTCGTGTGCTATCCTTTCTCTCTGGTTTCTCTCACACACATAACCATGCGTTCTTGAGTTGGGCAAGAGAAGGCTTATGTATTACAATGTATTCTATTTTCTCTGGAAAAGCCATGTCTGAGAAAAGCGCTGTAATCACAGTGCGTCTTTCACGCCGAGATTTGGAAAGGATAGAAGCCGTCAGAACCCTAGAGAAGGTTGAACGAACAACACTGCTCAAAGAATTCATCGAAAACGGACTGTCCCAGAGAGTCATCCACCTCTACCAGAAGGGAAAGCTAACAGCTGGACGAGCCGCCGAAATACTAGGATTTTCTCTACGAGAGTTTCTCGAAAGGTTAGAAAAAGAAGGCGTTCCAGTCAACTGGGACTCAGAAAGCGTCAAGGAATACTTAAAGGCGAGATACGGTGAGCCAAGCGTTGCCCAAAGCGGTGTCTGACGCTGGACCATTGATTCACCTAGCTCAGATAAGCAAGCTACACCTCATTAAGAAACTTTTCAACCGTGTACTAATCATTCAAGAAGTTAAGAAAGAAGCATTTGACGAGGGAATTAGGCTCGGTCACACCGACGCCCAGGTCATAGGGAAAGCCGTGGAAGAGGGATGGATCGTGACTAAGGATGCACCCGAAACTGTGACTTTAGCTGCCAAGAGATTAGCGGATGACGAAAACATATCTCGAACAGATGCTAAGACCCTTCTTTTAGCAAGAGAAAACAGAGCAGAGATATTGGTTGATGAGAAACCTCTTTCAGACCTCGCAAAGATGTTTGGACTCAAAGTTTGGAACACGTGGACAATACTGTTAGAGAGCCTCAGAAGAGGATTCATCGAAACACCTGACATAAGGTCCGCAATAACTGAACTCGGCGAGAAAAGACACAAGCTAACGAACAAACAAATCGCCGAAATATTGAAAGCAGCAGAACTCATAGCTTCCCGTAGACAATAAAGAGAAAATTTCACTAACCGATAAGTTTACAGAACCCGTCATCGCATTGATGTATACCATTTAGCAAACTCTCGCAAAGCTTGAGCGCGATGTGAAAACCTATTTTTCTCTTGAACGTTCATTTCGGCAAAGGTTTTGTGACCATTGGTTGAAGGCTCGAATATGGGATCAAACCCAAACCCGTGGCTTCCTTTTTCTTGGAGGGAGATTTTTCCTTTAACTTCACCGTGAAAAGTTCTTGGATTTTCTTTGGGGCTACAGAAGGCAACAACCGAGTGAAAGGAGGCGTCTCTCTTCTCAATGTTTTCCATCAGTTTAAGGATTCCTTTTGTTCCTAATGTTTGGTAAACGTAAGAGGAGTAGGGACCAGGAAAACCGTTCAACGCCAGTATGAAGAGCCCAGCATCCTCAACAATAACTGGTAAACCAGTTTTCTCTGTGGCATCTGTGGCACTGGCTTTTGCAATATTTTCAATGTTGTCGTCCTGAATCTCAATAGCTTCCACCCTTAGCATCGCGGCTGCAATCTTGAACTCAGCCAAAACGCGACGAGCTTCATCGAACTTATGGAAATTCCCCGTTGCAAAGAAAACCACTTTACCTTTCGAAAAACGGGCAGAAACATTTTGTTCTTGCACTTCTCTTGTCCTCATCATATCTTGTGAGCGATGTTACATGATGATTCTGAGCCTTAGGCAAATAAGACTTCCGAAAAGGTGATTTTGGAAGATACACACTTATGTTAGATACATTTTTATAAAAGCCAAACTATACTCGCTAAACGTACGGTGATAATCATGTGCACATCAAAGAAGAAAACAGAAACATATGAATGCTGCGGAAAAACATTCAAGACCAAAAAGGAACTAGAAGAACACAAGAAAGCTCACAAATAGATTGAACCTAAGAACTACGTTCAATCTCCTCTTTTTTTATAGTTATGAACTAAGCTTGAACTGCGGAAAGAAAGAGATATAACCACTGTTTTCTTTCTAAACGAAGCCTTACAGGGTGGAAGTGGTGAAGAATGAAGGCGAAAAGGGGTTATGTTAGAGTCTAAAGCTCTTTCTTCTCGTTCTGTGTTTCGAGAGTACATTCGTATGATTCGCTTGTTCAGCCGTAACGCTAGACTATTTTTAGCCTCCACCATTTTGAGTGGGCTAAGTTTCGGAATTTGGGGAGCGATTTTCAATCTTTATTTGCGAGAATTGGGCTACAAAGCGGATTTTGTAGGGTTCATGTTCTCCTTAAACGCCCTTGCAACTGGTTTCATAGCTTTACCAGCAGGTCTTGTATGTGAAGGCATCGGAAGAAAAAGAAGCCTTCTTCTAGGAACAGTAGTTAGCAACTTATTCTATTTAGTTCAGGTCTTGACGGTTGACCCATCCTTTCTTCTAGCCGCTAGCCTGATATCTGGACTTATAGGCACAATCTCTTGGGTTGCCAATGCCCCTTTCATGATGGAAAACAGTGAGAAACAGGAGAGAACCTACCTATTTAGTATGAGTTGGGCTTTTATGACTGTTGCGGGTATGGTTGGAAACTTGCTGGGTGGTTATCTTCCAGGTTTCTTCATGATAATAGTTCAAGGACAAAAAGTTCTTGGATTTAGGTTAACACTGTTATGTGCCATTGGGTTTACTTTCGTTTCTGTGCTACCTCTACTTCTGATTAGAGAAAGAAAGACATCAAGGCAAAAGGTCACGCAACTCATGTCTTTGAAGAATATTCAGAGCGGATCTACTATACTAAAGCTCATTTTAACAACAGGACTTGTAGGATTTGGCGCAGGGTTCATTGTACCTCTTTTCAACATGTATTTCGCAGATAAACTTCACGCATCCGAAGAACAGATAGGAGTGATATTTGCATTGGGTCAAGTGGCTTTGGCTATCGGCACTTTACTGGCTCCAGTGTTGTCAAGTAAAATAGGTAAAGTGAAGGCGGTTGTCTTGTGTCAAGTCTGTTCGATTCCATTTATCTCCATGATAGCCTTATCAGAGACCCTTGAACCAGCTGGATTTTCGTATCTGGTAAGAGGGGCGCTTATGAATATGGCGGGGCCTATCGGCTCTACTTTTGCCATGGAGGTTGTTCAATCAACGGAGAGGGCGACAACCAGTGGCTTAACGGTGATGGCGGACATGCTACCAAGGGCAGTAAGCGCAAATCTAGGAGGACAAATGATGAGTTCAGGTGAATACGGGTTGCCATACTTCTACACCTCCGTATTCTACATAACCGCCGCCACATTCTATTTTGGCTTCTTTAGAAAGATAGAGAGAAAATGATTACTGCCGAGGGAACATTGGCTATCAATTCTATTTCTTCACTTATATAAAGAAAAGTGGAAAAGGGTTTATAAGTTTGAGTTTGCAGTATGACTGAGGTTTACATCAAGAACCTATGGAAAAACCTGTAAGGAGCAGGAGAAGCGGTGGAAAATGGACCTAGCATGGATCGCCTTAGCTACTGGAGCCTTTGCCATGCTCATTGTAGCATACCTAACTTGGTCCATTTATCAAGAAGATCCTGGAACTCCTCAAATGCGTGAAGTAGCCAGATACATAAGAAACGGCGCTAAAACTTTTCTGAAAAGACAATATAAAACGATTCTACTTTTTGTTCTTTTACTGTCGTTGCCAATCGCCACAATTTTCGGGTTAGAAACAGCCTTATCTTTCATCTGTGGAGCATTACTTTCCTTGGTCGCAGCATACATCGGAATGAATGTGTCTGTCAGGGCAAACGTGAGAACCGCAAACGCCGCTGCGACATCGCCAGCAAAGGCGTTTACGCTTGCTTTCAGAGGAGGAGCAGTTATGGGGCTTTCAGTTGTTGGGCTAAGTCTCCTTGGAATAAGCACACTCTACATTTTATATGGTTATAGAGACCCAAATCTGATGGTTGGATATGGATTCGGCGCAAGCCTCGCAGCATTATTCGCACAACTAGGCGGAGGAATTTTCACAAAAGCGGCAGACATAGGCGCAGACTTGGTCGGCAAAATCGAACAAAGCATACCCGAAGACGACATTAGAAATCCAGCAGTAATCGCAGACCAGGTTGGCGACAACGTAGGCGACTGTGCAGGAAGAGGCTCAGACTTGTTCGAGTCGATAAGTGACGACTACGTGACAGCGATGATACTTGGCTCGACGCTAATTGGTTCAAACATTTTCATAGGGATTTTAGCAACAAATGTGCTGATGTTCCCACTTGCTTTGGGCATTTCGGGAGTGTTAGCCACAATAGTTGGAGTTTTCATCGTTAGAGGCTGGAAAAGTGTCAGACCGATAATGTCCTTTAATATCGGGTTGTTTACTGCTGCTGCAATCGCCACTGTCGGAGCATACATCTCTTCTATGTGGCTCCTAAACAACATTACAATCTTCTTTAGTGCATTGAGTGGTATAATTGCTAGTACAGCTGTAGGACTCGTTGTGCAATATTACATCGGTATTAACGGAAGACCAGTCAGGCAGATGGAGGAGGCTTCCAAACGAGGAGCAGCCATCAATGTCATTGCTGGCATGTCTTACGCCCTACAAAGTCCGTTTTTGCCTTTCACCTTCATGATCGGCGCGGTTCTATTCTCATACATCATAACAAACGGCTCAATATACGGCATCGTTGCTGCAAACCTCGGAACTGACTTGGCAATCGGAATAATAATGGCATCTGATGCATTCGGACCAATTAGCGACAATGCACAGGGAATAGTTCAGATGGTCGGGTTGTCAGCAAAAGCTAATGGAACGATGCAGGAACTTGACTCTACGGGAAATACAACAAAAGCCTATGCAAAAGCGTTTGCAACGGCATCTGGAACTGTGTCAACTGTTGTGCTTTTTGCGACGTACAGTCAGAAAGTAGGGCTTTTTTCATCTAATTTGAGTCAAGCATTCATCATTGGAATTTTGATGGGTGCTGTATTTCCCTTTATTTTCTCATCCTTCACGATCGGCGCAACTGGAAAAACAGCATATGAAATGGTTGACGAAGTTAGAAGACAGTTCAAGGAGAACCCTGGAATCTTGGAGCACAAGGCAGAGCCAGATTACGATAGATGTATTGACATTAGCACAAAAAATGCCTTGAAGAAAATGATTTTGCCAACTTTCCTAGCTCTTGCATCACCGATTCTTGTGGGTTTAATACTTGGACCATACGCTCTGGGCGGCATGCTATTGGGAGGAACGTGCACAGCAGCGCTTTTGGCATCATTCTTTACTTTTGGTGGAGCCGTGTGGGACAACACAAAAAAGAGTATAGAATCAAAAGGGATTTGGATTAAAGGAACACAAATGCATACTGCAGCAGTTGTAGGCGACACTGTAGGTGACCCATTGAAAGATGTTGCGGGACCATCGCTCAACATCTTCATGAAACTAACGAACATGACAGCCCTCTTAATCGCTCCCGTACTGCTTTCCATTACTCCGCTATTGAGCTTAGCATAGAAAGCCTTTGACTTAGATCCCATGAAATTGTGAGCCTCATTTGAATGAGCGAAAGAGTTAGAAAGAAAAATGCTTAATGTCATGTTAAGGACCGCTGATCCCATGAAAAGAGTCTCTGAAATATTCGAGGAAGTTCGTAAGGAAAGAAGGAAATACCTGTTGGAGCCTGAGGCTAAAACGGTGTGTGCAGAGTACGGGATTCCGGTGACAAAGTTTATGATGGCAAAAACTGAAAATGAAGCGGTAAAATTCGCCGACGAATTAGGCTATCCTGTGGTTCTCAAAATCGTTTCCCCCGACATAATCCACAAATTCGATGTGGGCGGAGTGTTCTTAAACCTGAAAAGTTCCTCAGAAGCTCGAGAAGCTTACAATAAAATTCTAAACAACGTAAAGAAGCATAAGCCAAGGGCCAAGATTAACGGCATAATTGTTCAAGAAATGGCACCCGAATCCACCGAAGTCATTGTAGGAGCGACAAAGGACCCACAGTTTGGTCCAGCCATCATGTTTGGTCTTGGGGGAATATTTGTCGAGGTTCTAAAGGATGTGACCTTCAGAATCGCCCCTATAAATGAACAAGACGCCAGAGAAATGATCACTGAAGTCAAAGCGTATCCGATACTTCAGGGTTATCGCAACCAACCACCAGCAGACATCAATGCCATCATACAAATCTTGGTGAACACCTCAAGACTGGTTATGGACCACCAAGAAATCAAAGAACTCGACCTAAACCCCATCATGGTCTATGAAAAGGGAGCAAAAACAGTCGATGCAAGAATCATCCTTGAATGAAGAACCCACTTACCACAAAGATGAGATTTTCTCCCAACTTCAAATTCCACAAGACACGCCCTTTTTTGTCCGACTTGACGGAAGACGTTTTAAGGCTATTTCCGAAAAGATAGGCGCCGAGAAACCCTTTGACAAACGCCTAGCCAAGTGTTTAACCGCTTCAGCCAAAGCCATCTTCCAAAACGATTTTAGCCCAACCCTCGTCTATATTGCCAGCGACGAAATCAACGTGCTTTTTCTATACGATGCCCCATTCAGAAGAAGAGTGGAAAAGACAGATTCAGTATTGGCAGGTGTCGTTTCCAGCACAGTCTCGTTGAACATCCTAAAATTCTTCAAAAAATCATTAACTGCATCCTTTGACTCACGCATAATCCCTTCCTCAAAAGAAAAAATAATCGGATATCTGGTTTGGAGACAGAGAGACGCTTGGCGAAACCACAACAACTCATACGCATATTGGATTTTCCGGAAAATGGGGCACAAACCATCCGAAGTAGCTAAGATGTTGAGAGGACTAAAAAGTGAAGATATCCACGAGACTCTCTTTCGCCACGGCATCAATTTAGCCGAGACTCCACCATGGCAACGTAGAGGAACCCTCATTCACAGAGAACCATATCAAAAACGAGTTGGAGACAAGCAAGTGACTCGCTGGAGGATAAGAGAAAACTGGAATCTCCCACAATTTTCATCAAAAGAAGGACAAGCCCTAATCCAAAAAATCCTTGAATGGGGAAGCCCGGCTGGAGGAAAAGAGAGTGTCTGAACCTCTTCAGCAAAGAATCGATGAACTAAACCAACAATTGACTTCACTCAAAGAAGAAACAAAGCAGTTGAAACTCGAAGCACAAAAATGGATTGAAAAACGGAACTCCATGAATAAGGAGATTAAGAAGTTAAGAGAAGAAGCGACTAGCCTCAAAGAAAAACGTGACGCCTTAAATGAGAAGGTCAAAGACCTCAAAATACTCCGTGAACAGGCAACATTAGAGCGTAAAGAAAAAAGGACTCGAATTCTGGAACTAAAGGCAAAACTGAAAACTCTACTGAAGAAGAAGCCTTCTCGACCCATGCAAGATATACAAAAGGAGATTGAAAGTCTGGAATGGAAAATCCAAACCACTTCTCTCCCAGTAAAAGATGAGAAACCACTCATCGACCAAGTTAGGTTCCTCGAATCCCAACTATTGATTCATCAGCGAATCCAACAATTAGAAGAAAGCATAACAGAAACGCAAACCACAGAAAAAGCTCTCGCAACCAAAGCACAACTTTTACACGAAAAACTATCAGAACTCGCCGAGCAAAGTCAAAAGATCCATGAGGAAATGTTAGAATCTTTGAACAAGTCTCGTTCCCTCAAGTCCGACGCCGACGCTGCCCATCAAAATTTTCTACAAGTCAAACAAAAAGTAGATGAGTCTCACAAAAAATGTGCAGAACTTTTGCATCAGGTAAGGTCTTTTCGACAAAAACTTCAGGAGAAAGAAGAGGAGAAACAAGCTCAGCGCCAAATTGAACTACGTGAACAGTTAGAAGCAATAGCCTTAAAAAAGTTGAAGCGAGGCGAGAAACTAACTTGGGAGGAGTTTAAAGTCCTCGCCGAACAGGGAAAGATTGAGTCTAAAAATCTTCGGAAACTTAAAGAGAGAAGGGAAGAAAATTAAAGTAGTAACGGTTAACAATAAATGGGATAACATCAATGTCTGGCTCCAAAAAAGAAAAACCGGAGCGAATTCTTGTTCTTTGCGTTGATAGAGACGACGACATGGGCGTAAAGGCGAAGATAAAAACGCCAGTTCTCGGAAGAGAAGAGAACCTAAGCGCAGCCGTAAACCTTGCCCTACAAGACCCAGAAGAGCCTGACGCCAACGCCATATTTGAGGCAATAAGAATTTTCGACCGTCTCGCAGAAACCACTGAGTCAAAGAAAAACTGTCAAATTGCAACAATATCTGGTTCTGATCTAGGAGGCGTAGGCGCAGACAGAAAACTCGTGTCTCAACTCAACGAAGTGCTAAATGATTTTCCTGCAAGCGATGTCGTTCTAGTCACAGATGGATACGCAGATGAGGCAATTCTGCCTCTGGTTCAGTCGAGAGTGCCCGTAACATCGGTTCGAAGAATCGTAGTGAAACACAGTGAGCTTATCGAAGAGACAGCTGCCGTTTTTTCTCGATACTTAAAGATGCTTTGGCAAAACCCACGCTATTCTAGATTTGCGTTTGGTCTTCCTGGAATCTTGTTAATCGTTCTAGGAATCCTGTCCGTTGCTGGAGTACAACCAACACACTTGGGCATCGCTTTTCTTATAGTTGTGGGAGTCGTCTTTGTTGTGAAGGGGTTTGGAGTGGACAAGATAGTTCGAGGCTTTTATAAATGGGTTCGAGAGTATTCTCCTCCCCCACTTCCAGTTCAAATCGCAGGCTTTTCTGCAGCCGCTGGGATTTTACTAGTTCTGGTTGGCTGCTATTTAGGAGGGGTAGCTGTTGCAAATACAGTACCTAACCTTGACCCTCCTCCAATAGAGTTAGGTCAGTGGCTCTCGCATCTTCCTAGGCTTACTGGAAAATTTATTTCGGAATCCATACTTTCAATTGTGATTGGCATTTGCGTTCTTCTTTCCGGCAGAGCGATTCGTGAGTTTTTCGAGCGCGACTCACGGCTGTGGCGCACCATTGTTATTGTGGTGGTAGTTGCATGGTCGTGGACGATTTTTTCTCAGGCGGCACAAGTTCTGGCGCCGCCGCCCAAACAGGAAGCGGCGGTTTATGTACCCATGCTTGTTTTCGCCATCATCATAGGCATACTTTTAACCGTAGGCGTTACTTTTGTTGCCTTTCTGTTGCAAAGAAAATACGCAGGGGCTTTTAGGGAGAAGGAAGTCGAGGTTGAGGAGTTTAAAGAAGGTTGACGTAGGGATAATTGGTGGAACCGGATTAGAGGCTTTGTTAGGGGATGCTGAGCAGATTCATGTAGGAACTCCTTATGGGCTTCCACCACCAGTATCAGTTGGAGAAATAGACGGAGTGTCTGTTGTTTTTTTGCCACGTCACGGTGTCCATCATTCTACCCCACCTCACATGGTGAACTATCGCGCCAATGTTTACGCTCTTCATGAGATAGGGGTTCAGCAGATTGTCGCCACCAACGCTGTTGGGGCGATAAACTTTGAGTTTAAGCCCGGGGATTTGGTGGTTCCACACGACTTCATCGATTTTACCAAAGTTCGACCAAGCACCTTTTACGATGCTTCACCTGTCACACATGTTGATTTATCCCAGCCATATTGTCCTACCATTCGCTGGACCTTGATTAACAGTGCAAAGAAGTATAGCAAACTGTGGGAAAAAGCTGTTCTCTTTTGCACTGAAGGACCTCGCTTCGAAACTCCTGCTGAGATAAGGGTGTTTAGGCAGTTGGGCTGTGACATTGTTGGTATGAGCGGCGCACCTGAACCGGTGCTGGCACGTGAGTTAGAAATGTGCTACGCTACTATATGTTTCATTACGAACATGGCAGCGGGGATGCAGGAGAGACTTACTACTGATGAGGTGACTAAAGTAGCCAAGAAGGTGGTTCCGGATCTTGAGAAAATCTTAAGAGAGACAGTCAAAAACTTACCAAGCGAATGCCAATGTCCTTGTGTACACGCGTTAAGGGAAGCTAGACTTCGGGGTTAGAAATGCTGAAATCTTTGTTGTCTGTGCTTGGTGTTTATGGTTTGTATGAAAGATGGCTTTGGCATCAAGTGAAGAATGGAACCAAGCTTGAGCACATCGCCATAATATTGGATGGCAATCGTCGTTGGGCTTCTGAACAGTCCTTCAATCCGTGGGTTGGTCATCATCACGGTGCCGACAAAATTGAAGACTTGCTCGATTGGTGCTTAGATCTTAACGTAAAATCCATAACCCTTTATGCGTTTTCTACTGAGAATTTTCAACGTCATCCAAAGGAAGTGGAGGAGCTTATGGCGATTGCTGAGGAAAAGTTGAGGGAAGTTCTTACTAATGAACGTATCCATGAGCATCGAGTTCGAGTTAAGGTTATCGGAAGGCTCAATCTACTGCCCAAAAGCCTTCAGAAGATGATAGGGCATGTGGAGGACGCCACAAAAGACTACAATGAACACTTTCTCAACGTGGCTTTGGCTTACGGTGGAAGAGCTGAGATTGTTGACGCCGCAAGGAAGATTGCCCAAAAGGTTGAGAAGGGTGAGTTGAAGCCGGACATGATTGATGAGAGAATTTTTGAGAAGTTCTTGTATACTGCTCACATGTCTAAGCAGGATCCGGATCTTATTATTAGGACTTCTGGTGAGGAGCGCTTGAGTGGTTTTCTTTTGTGGCAGAGTGCGTATAGTGAACTCTGTTTTTTGGATGTCTATTGGCCTGCGTTTCGTAAGATTGATCTTTTGAGGGCTTTGAGGACTTATCAGCAGAGGAAGAGAAGGTTTGGTTTGTAGGTTTTGTGTGTGCGTGTGTGAGGGTCTAGGTATAGAGGGGGAGAGGATGGATCTCAAACTAGTAGGAGGGTTCATTCTTCTTTTAAGTGTTTGGAGGATGTTCCGAGTGATTGTAGGTCTGTTGGGGAGATTGAGATTTTAAGGAATATGAGCAAGGGCTAAAGGATATTGATGAAATTTCCCGTCTCATAATACTGTAGTTGTTCCATAAGTCTAAGGGTTACTCCCTTTATATGACGCCTCTGCATCATGGAGGTGTACGGGAGTTTTCGCCACAGGACATCCGAACAGATCGAATCCCATAGGCTTTACCGTTGTAGGGTTTTTAAAGAAAAAGGAAAATATACTGAAGGTTGAAGGGGTGGATATGGTGGACGGCACACCAGTTTTGGATATAAAGCCCTACACCTCTGTAGACCAGAAGGAAAACATTAGAGTCGGCTGGATAGAAAACACAAAAAGTGGAAGCCCTCGCAAAATTAAAACATTAATAGTTTACTGGTCTGGAACTGGGAATACCGAAAAGGTTGCGAAGGCTATCCAGAGAGGATTAGAGAAAGAAGGTTTAAAGCCAACATTCAAGTTGGTCAAGGAAGCTAGAGAAGAGGAGCTTTACGATTATGACTTAATATTCCTGGGCTCACCCTCACATACTTGGATGCCTGCACAACCTATTCTGGAGTTCATTAAAGAAAAGAGAGGGGAACACGCAAAGCGTGGATTAATCAAACCCTGCGCTCCGAAGATTCCTGGAAAAAGTGCCGTTGTGTTCTGCACTTACTCTGGACCCCACACCGGGATAGATGAAGCGATTCCAGCTGGAAAGTACATGCGCCAATTCTTTGAACACCTTGGTTTCGATGTCAAGGCGGAATGGTATGTTGTGGGCGAGTTTCACGGGAACGAACTGCTTAGTACAAAGGGTAAACTTGGGGATATACGGGGTCGACCGAGTTCACAGGATCTGGCCAAAGTAGAAAACGACACTGTACAGCTGATACAAAGTCTGAAGTGACAAACTCTTTCTAGAAATAAGTTCCTCAATAATATAAGCTTCATACACTTCACACCGTCTTGGATTTTACGAGTCCGGTGAGTTTATGTGTATGCCTTTTTATGCGCTATGTTTATATTTTTGTAAACAAAAAGAGTAACAATTAGTGAAAACATTGGGAAGGAAGGTTGTTATCGCTGTTAGGGTTCCTGAAGAGGTAAAAAAAGACATAGAGAATTTAGGTTTCGAGGTCTCTACCTTCGTCAAAGAAGCCATCAATGAGGAATTGAGGAGGAAAAAGTCTGAAGAGGCAATGAAATGGATAAAGGCGAACATGGTTCCTGGAAAAGAAATAGGCTTTGATAGCGTTGAGAACCTTCGTCGGATGAGGGAAACCATGTGAAGAGTTACATAGCGCTAAGGACGCTTAGGCTGAACTGCAGATCCTTAATAGGCGTTCGTTCATTTATATCAGTCATTTCACGAAAAGCTTGGTTTACCATCAGCAAATTTAAATTGTCTGTTTTGGTCTACACTACATGTGTGAGATGTTGAAAAATGGAAAAATCTGTCGAAGAATATTTAGAAGTACTAAGAAAGGTGAAAGGCAACGATATAGTGGGAGTTTACAGAGATATTTTTAAAGCGTTTACTTTTCTGATAGAAAAGTTTGTCGAAATCGAAAAGGCTAATCCAGATGTTTTTGAGGCAATAAAAGGCTCAAGCAAGTACTCTGTCGCATTCTTTGATAAATTATCTCGAGAAATTGACTCTTCAAAGATGGGACTATTAGTTACAATAATTTTTCGGTTGGCAGCAATGGCTCCTAAAGTGTTTGAATCAACTCTGGATGAGAAGATAAGTTTAAGGAATCAACTCGAGAAATACATAGAAGGGTTAGAAGGTAGTCAAAAATGAATTTAAGGGTTTTGGAAACTACCATTCTCGAAACCCCAAAAATAGAGTATGAAACTATTGGATTAAGTTTGATTTTTAATCCTTTCGCATTATCTATTATACGCGGGCTAAGTGAAGCAAGAAGCAAAACTCCACTCGCTTGGCAACTAATTGATCAAAGTTTTTTGGCGCTTTATGATATCCATAGAGTTGTTAGAGGTAAACTCAAGGATTGGAAAGAAGAAGAGCACGCTGGTGAAAAGCTTCTTTTTGAGATTGTCAAGAGGAAAGGAGTAACTTGAGAATTCTGGATACCATGGTCTTAATCTGTTCTAGTGACCCTCAACATAGACATTATCATGAGGCTCTAAGGCACCTTCTGTCAATTAGACTTTCACCTGAGGTATATGTTCCTTCCGTAATACTTCTTGAACTTGATTTAGAGCTTAGGAGCATGCAAATCCCTTCTAATGACCGTGCAAGAATCTTCAATGATTTTATGTTAATTATCCCTATTCAAAAAATGTTACCAACAACTCCTTCAATTCATGCGAGAGTAGCAAATCTTGAAAATATGGGGCAAGCCCGCGGTGGTTATTTTGATACTCTAATCGCTTCAACGGCTTTAGAATACAATGCTGAAGTCATTTCTACTGACAAGGCATTTAGCCAAATGGGCGTCTCGAGCACTTGGTAGTTGAAAGATTTTTGACGTTCCGTAGATTTAAGTATGTCTGTGAAATGAAGTCGCCGCGAAAAGGGAATAGGCTTTGGCGGTGTTGAGACCCTTCGTCAGATGAGGGAAACCATGTGAAGAGTTACGTAGTCGACGCCTCTGTGGTGGCAAAATGCTTTATCATGGAGCCTTACTCCGATAAGGCTTTAGAAGTCATAAATGCTCATGTTGATGGACGCTTATTGTTGTCGGCGCCCTCATTAATAGTTTATGAGTTGGGAAACATCTTTTGGAGGCATCCCCGCATCACGTCTGAAAAAGCGTATGAGTTCATTGGAAGGTTTCTTGATCTCCAAATTGGCCTCCTAGACATTGGGTCAGATGCTGGGCTCTTAAAAAATGCGTGTACCATATCAAAGATTAGAAAACTAACTTTTTACGACTCATGCTATTTAGCCATGGTTGAACGGGACAGAGCAAAGTTGGTAACCGCGGATGAATACCTGTATGACAAAGTGCCAAACCAAGTCATGTTGCTAAAAGAATTTAAAGAATAGTTGGTGGGCGTAGAAACACCAAGGTCGAAGACACACTGAACAAACCCTTTTTAGAAAATAGGTTTCCTAACAATAATAAATGGGAGGTTTGGTTCGGTGAAAGGTGGGACCACGATAGGTGACGTCTGTCTCGTAAGAAAAAACGGGAAAATACTTTTGTTATGTCGCAATAGAGAGCCTATGAAGAACAAGTGGACTGGAATTGGTGGAAAAACCAAGTTTAGTGAAGAACCCTTAGAATCCTGTGCCCGAGAAGTTAGAGAAGAAACTGGGTTAGACATACAGCCTAAACTAGCTGGAGTGATTACAACGATAAACAAGCCTGAAGGCTCAAAATGGCTTCTTTTCGTATACACTGCAAGTGGTTGCAGAGGAAAATTGAAACGTTGTCGGGAAGGTACATTGGAATGGGTCGATGAAGAAAGACTTTATGAAAGGGATTTAATTGGCTTCATCAGAGTTTTGCTTCCTCACGTACTAAGTAAGACTAGAAAAGGTATACTAACAGGAAAAATTGTTCACGACGAAAAAGGAGAAGTTTTGAGCTGCATCTTAAGAGAGAACGGAAGAGTCTTGGAAAGTTAAGCAAATAGTGAATAGTCCTATTATAAAGTCGAGAAATGGGTTCCCTGTTTTTTGACGCAGCCACCATCCATAAGTGAGCGCAAATGGCTCTCTACGGTCATGAGGTTCCATTCATCAACGGATATTCCCAAAGTCTGAGTCAATCCTTTCAAGGTCATTTTTCTCTTTTCTAGGATTTCCAGAATCCTGCCGTTTATATAGTTCACTCGAACCAAACAGTTCTGTAGTTCTTTGTGGGCATCAGAACCTTTAATTATAGTGGGGTGTCCCGGTAGAATCATCCCGATATCTAGCTTGAGAAGACGATGAATCGAGTTGATGTAGGCGTCAAGATTCGTGTAGAGTCCGGTTACTGGACCGAACTCCTTCACAAATTCTGAAGTGCCCTGCAGGGCATCTCCTGAGAAAAGAACTCTCCGCTCTCGATCATACAAGCATATAGACCCAAGCGTGTGGCCTGGGGTGTGCACAACTTCAAGGATGATGCCACCAAGATCAATGGTCTCTCCATCCCTTGGGTAGATGTCAACCTTGTCTTTCCAAGATTTCGCTTGCCTGATGTATTCTTGGAACGGTGAGATGTGTCTTTTAGGTAACTCTCAGGATCTTCTATGTATTTAGCGTCTAGTTCATGAACAGCCAGCTTTGCTCCGGACAGCTTCTTCAATGCCTTGTTGCACGCCACATGGTCTCCATGAACATGAGTGTTGATTATGAAAGAAACGTCCCTTAAGCGAAGTCCCACATTTCTGATATAGCTTCTGATGTCGTCTAGATACTGAGGCAAACCAGTATCAACAAGAGCTATTTTTTCACCAATCACCAGGTATACATAAGCCCAACTTGGTGCGATTAAATGGATGTTTTCCGTGATTTTCATTGTTTTTCCTTCAAGAGGCAAAGCATAAAAAATTCCAGCTAAATTATTAAGGTTTCCTAGGGGAATCATATGTTATGATCCATAAGCTTGAGCTGAAGGAGTATTCTAAGATTGAAGATTTGTTACGTAGACGCTGTGGTGTTGCTGCTTTCGAGTGGCTCAAGAAACTAGACAGTGAAAAAGAAAGAATCGAAATATACGTTGAAGATGAGGACAATCCAGAGGGATGCATGATACTTCACAAGGGAATAAACATCTTCATAACCACGGATTCAGAGACAACGTTGAAGGAGTTCCTAGAAGTCCTTGATGAGGACAAAGAATACGGTTTCAGATGTCCAGAGTGGATGGCTTCCATAATCATGGGAAAGTTTAAGCCAAGAGAAAAAGGTTACGTAGGGGTTATCTTACTTACGTACTACACTGACAAGAACAGGTTTAGGAAATACTCTGACCCAAGGTACATCCCTAAACCTCTCGACGAAGACACTGGCGAAGAGATACTCAAACACTCAAGATGGCATTTCACTCTCGAGTTTGTTCGTGAAAGAATTAGAATAGGATGTTTCTGGGGTATCCATGATGCGAATGAGTTGATTTCTTGGATTGGAACGTTGTGGGAGAGCTATGAGGCGTGTGAAGTTGGGTTTGCTTATACTAAGGAGAAACATAGAGGGAAAGGTTTAATCAAAATAGTTACTTCAGTTGTAACTGAAAAATTGCTTCAAAAAGGAAAGATTCCTATTCTTCATACGGTTGAAACAAACACTTCAGCCATTAAGGCTTTCGAAACCTTGGGTTATCATCTTGGGGCGAGAGAGTGGGCCTATTTTTCGGCTGGGAGTTCAAAGAAGTAACCTTGCATTAGATTGGGCGTTTCTACACATTTACACTGAACACTGGCAGAGCTAACCCCTCTTTTTCGCACTTATTATTGAGACTACATCTCTATCCTTTAATACGTGATTTTCTCCGATTCTCTTTTTCTCGCGGGCTTCGACTGCGTAGATGAAGCCTTCGCCCAATTCTGTGTGAACTGTGTAGGCTAGTTGGCGGGCTGTGGTGCCGTATGGCACTACGTAGGCGTCTGGGAGCACTCTTCCATTGTGGTCTGAGAGGTGTTCAATGTCTTCCACAGGATAAACGACTATCATGTTTAAGAGTTTGAAGTAGGCTGTGTTTATGGCTTCCTGAACGCCTGTTGTTCCGAATTTGAGTAAGACGTTCTCTTGGACGATTTTCAATGCCCTGCTTTGGGCTTCAGTTATTTCGTTTGGTTTTAAGATGTTGAAGTTGCAGTCTCCGGGTTTATAGTCGATTAAGCCTTTCTCTGCAGCTCTTCTCAAGACAAGTTCCGCTTCGGCGCACGTTGGAATGATGTTGTAGTTAAGTTTCTTCAGTCTCTCCACATTTTCGTCTGCAGTTGGGATGTCGATTTTGTTTGCTGCTATCAGCATGGGCTTGGCTATTTTTCTCAGTTCGTCTAAGAATTTGATGAGGTCGCTTTCGCTCCACTTGGTTGGCTTGTCTTCATCTAATTCTGCTTTCTTAATTGCTTCAACAATGTGGGTTTTTTTGATCGCCAATCCGCTTAGCTGAGTTTCAAGCATGACAGAGAGTTCCGAACCGCTCGACTCAGCTGTTCTGGCGATTTTAGGCCAGTCCTTCTTCAGTATTTGGACAAGCCACATCGTTATTTCGGTTTCTAGGAAACGTGCATCTTCAAGAGGATCGTGAGAACCAGGCTTGATTAGTCTGCCTTCAAGGTCTGTTCCGCCTGAGGCGTCAACAACATGAACCAAGGCGTCCGCTTTCCTGATCTCATCCAGAAACTGATTGCCTAGTCCTTTCCCCTGCCATGCACCGGGCACTAAGCCAGCGCAGTCTATTAACTCGACGGGGATCAGTCTTATTCCATTCATGCATAACGAGTTTTTCGGAGTATCTTTGACATCGAATTCTTTGCATACGCACGGAGACCTTATGTAGCCAATTCCTCGGTTTGGCTTTATTGTGGTGAATGGGTAGTTTGCGATTTCAGCTGGCGCCAGAGTTGCGGCGCTAAAGAATGTGGACTTGCCTGTGTTGGGTTTCCCTACGATGCCTACCATCAAGGTTTTTACTCTCAGATAGAGATAAAGCGTATCACACAAATGAAACTTCTGCTACTTACGATACTCTAAAGGAGGCTGTCGTGAGATGCAGAGCAAAAAAGTCGACTACACACAGATATCCAAACACTACGACGACACCAGAGTTCCGCCACCACACGTTTTAGAGTTCTGGTTATCCAAAATTATTGACTTGGGAAAGGTATCCACTGCTTCAACGGTTCTGGATGTTGGTTGTGGCACTGGCATCTACACGATTCCTCTCGCAAAAAAGACTGGTGCTATGGTGTTTGGCTTAGACTCCGCAAAAGAGATGCTCAAGAAGGCTAAGGTGAAGGAAGATGGTCGAATGGTTGAGTGGCAAGTTGGTGACGCTGAAAACCTTCCATTCAATAACGCCTGTTTTGACTCTGTAATTATGACTATGGTTATTCATCTAATGGTTGACAAGCAGAAAGCTATAGACGAGGTATACCGAGCTTTAAGGAAAAATGGCACATTGGTAATCATGACGAAATCTCACAGACAGCTCAGAAGATCCGTAATCAGTGATTTTCCAAAGACAAGACAGATAGACCTCAAACGATTTCCTACAATTCCCATGCTCAAGAGCATGTTGTCGTCGGCAGGTTTTGAAAGTGCACGGTATCATGTTGTTTCTGGAGGTCTCTTCAAGGTTTCGATAGAGGAATACCTAGAAAAAGTTAGGAAGAAGTTTATTTCCACACTGACTCTCCTCAGTGAAGAAGACTTCCAGAAAGGCTTGAAGATTTTTGAAAAGAGGTTGAGAGAAAAATGGGGAAAGAAGGGCACTGGAAATGAAATAGTCTATGAAAATGAGTTCACCTTTGTTGTCGGTAAAAAATAAAAGGCAAAACCATGCTGGGTTAAAAAGAAATAAAAGCGAAGAGCTAAACCTATCCGATTTCCGCACATTAAGGTTGTAAGAGAGTGAGCGACTTGAAACCCAAAGTGAAGGTTCTCGTTTGTGACCCTCTTCATGAAGAGGGAATAAACAAGTTAAAACAAGCGGGTTTCGATGTCAATGTAAAACCCACCATTTCCCAAGACCAACTCAAAACCATCGTTTCCAATTACCATGCGCTCATCGTGCGAAGCAGAACCAAAGTGACAAAAGACATTGTTCAGGCAGGAAAACACTTGAAGGTTGTGGGTCGAGCTGGAGCTGGCTTAGACAACATAGACGTAGAATCTGCTGAGAAAATGGGCATCCTAGTGTTGAACACTCCTGAGGCTTCTGCAACCGCAGTCGCTGAACTAACGATTGGATTGATACTTTCTTTAGCCCGCAACATCCCCCTTGCGGATAGAACCATGAAAGATGGAAAATGGATAAAGAAGGAGTTAATGGGTTGGGAGTTAAAGGACAAAACTCTGGGCACCATCGGGTTGGGAAACATCGGCGAAAAAGTGGCAAGACTGGCAAAAGCGTTTGGCATGAAGATACTTATCAGTAAGCGAACTCCTCCGTCACCCGAACTACTCAGAGAACTCAAAGGAGAATTCATTCCGTTGAGGGAACTTCTTCAAAGAAGTAATATAATCACTGTACACGTTCCGTTAACGCCTCAAACTCATCACATGATAGGCCATGAAGAAATCAAGCAGATGAAGGATGGAGCCTTCCTAATCAACACATCGAGAGGCGCTATAGTAGATGAAAAGTCTTTGTTAGAGGCGTTAAAGTCTGGAAAACTGGGGGGTGCAGCCCTGGACGTTTATGAAATTGAACCTCCAGAAAACTTAGAATTGATAAAACTTCCTCAACTCGTTTGCACACCTCACATAGGTGCCCAAACTGAAGAAGCCCAAAAAGAAGCATCTATTCTGATTGCGGAAAAAATTATCAACGCCCTTAAATAACCTAGAATTCGTTCTTTGATGAAGATTTGCGGAAAAAGAAACAGTTAATTGGGTTGCCGTTGCAGAATTGTTGAATGTCGAAGTCGGAGAGTCTGGGGTCTAGTCCCTTTTCTGCCATTCTCGCACAAATCTTGGTAGGACTTTGGAAATAGGGGCACTTGACGTAATCAATGTCTTTTCCTTGTTTTCGCTTTTGGACAGTTTTTTCCATCTTGATCCATCTTCTTCTGTTGTGTTTATGTTGAACAGTTTTTCCGTTTCACGAGTATACAATATGTCCATTTTATGACATATCTATTCTCCTTTATGCTGCTGGGTACTTATAAACCTTCGCATAAAAAAACAAAATAACAACCTACAACAGAAACAACTTAAGCACCAATTAAATTCGAAGGGCGAAAAATATGCAATTAAAGGAGACTTTAAAGAAGGTTCACCAACACATCGACGACCATTTTCACGAGCACCTTGAAAAGATCCAGGAGTACGTGCGACAGCCAAGCATATCTGCAGACGGCACAGGCATCAAAGAAACAGCAGAAATGACGAAGGGCTTCATCGAGGAAATCGGCGGATCCGCAAGGGTTGTTCCGACCGATGGTTGGCCAGTTGTTTACGGCGAACTGTTCGCTGAGGCTGAAAGAACTCTTCTGATTTATGGGATGTATGACGTTCAGCCTGTGGAAGAAGAGAAGGGAATGTGGATGGTTCCACCGTTTGGCGGCAAAATCGTAGACATGAAGCCCTTTGGAAGGTGTCTCGTCAACAGAGGAGCCATCAACACAAAGGCGCCATTAAGAGCCTTCTTCAACGCCTGCCAATCAATTCTGAAAGTTGAGGGCAAACTCCCAGTCAACCTGATCTTCGCCATAGAGGGTGAAGAAGAACTCGGTAGTTTACATCTACCCCAGTTCGTTCAGAAATACGAAAGAAAACTAGCGAAAGCCGATGCCGTGTACTTTCCATCTCCAGCCCAGGACCCAAAAGGAAAAGTAATAATGGAGTTAGGAGTCAAGGGCATCATCTACTTGGACCTGACAAGCAAGGGTGGAGAATGGGGAGGACCAACCACAAGAGGAATACACTCAGGCAACGCCGCTTGGGTAGACAGCCCAGTATGGAGGCTCTTCTGGGCTTTGACATCCATGAAGACTCCAGAAGGAAAAATAGTTGTCAAAGACTTCTACGAAAACGTAAGTCCGCCAAGTTCAGAGGAAAAAGAACTTCTTATAAAGTTGGAGAAAACCTTTGATGAGGAAACAATTAGAGAAGAACTCGACGTTCTCCGCTTTTCACAGGGTCTGCACGGCATCGAACTCCTCAAACTATACCTGTATTCGCCCACCATAAACATTGATGGAATAATCGCTGGATATGTAGGTCCAGGGACTAAGACAGTTCTTCCTCACATGGTAAAGGCTAAGGTAGACATTCGCCTTGTTCCACACATGAAAACCGATGAAATCCTTGAGAAATTTAGAAATCATCTTAAGAAGCATGGATTCGGAGACATTGAAGTAGAGGTTCACGACTGTTACCCGTGGTCCCAAGTCTCTGTGAAAGAGGAGGTCGTGCAAGCCATGACACGAACCTATAGAAGGCATGGGTTCGAGCCAGAGATATGGCCGAGAATCGGTGGTTCAGCACCGTTCTATCTCTTCAATCAGCCACCGCTAAACCTTCCATACATCATGGGAGGATTAGGTCACGGAAGCCGAGCTCACTCACCAAACGAGTACATCACTGTGGAAGGGATAAGAGACAACGAAAAATCCATCGCCACTTTCCTTTATGAGTATGCTTATGAAAATAATGGCTAACTCCATAACTAAAGGTCAGTTTCCTGGCGTTATGATTCTGGTAAACTATCCAGAGTATCTTTCACAACACTGTCTCAGGACTCACACGCACGTTGTCTAGATAGGATCAGCAAATCTTATCTAAAGAGCATATCAAGAATAAAACACCAGATGGAAAAAGCCCAGATGTAATGTAGGATATTGTGGTTGGTGAACCCTTGTGATTAAATTTGGTATTCAAATTGCACAGGAGGGCTTAGACTATCCGAGTTTGAAGAGAATCGCTTTGGGATGCGAAAAATTGGGATTTGATTCGATTTGGCTTTATGATCACTTCTATCCATTGTCTCCTCCTCTTCATCAGTCAATCCTCGAATCTTGGACTGCACTTACTGCACTGGCCTTGGAGACTAGAGCAATCAGACTTGGGACTCTTGTGACGTGTAACTTGTTTAGGCATCCATCTGTTTTGGCAAAAATGTCAGCGACAATAGACATTATCAGTGGTGGGCGCCTAGAATTTGGGATAGGGGCAGGATGGTACAAGGAAGAATGTCTTGCGTACGGCATACAATTTCCAAAGGCATCTGTGAGAATAAGGCGCCTTAAAGAAAGTGTGCAAATTATCAAGAAAATGTGGACGGAAGAAAGGCTAGACTTCGAGGGCAGATACTACAGAATAAGAGACGCTATATGCGAACCCAAGCCGGTACAGAAACCTCATCCTCCAGTATGGATTGGCGGAAAAGGTGAGAAACTACTGCTAAAAGTCGTCGCCGAACTAGGAGATTATTGCAACTTCTCCTTTTGTACACCCGACGAGTTTAGGCATAAGACAGAAGTATTAGACAAGTATTGTTTGTCGGTCGGAAGAGAAATCAGTGAAGTTAAGAAATCTCTGTATTCCAATGTTCTCATCGCAGTGACTAAAAGCAAGGTGAAGAGAATGATTGAGAAATTTGCTTGGAAAGAAGTCTCAACAACAGAATACGTCAAACGAAACATCATCGGAACACCTAAACAAGTTTCTGAAAGGATCGAACAGTACGTCAATGAAGGTGTGAGATATTTTACACTTTATTTTCCAGACATAAAAGAGATCAAACCTCTGAGCATATTTGCTCATAAAGTCATGCCTAGTTTTAGAGAAAGGCGGCGGTAATGAAGTGTTGAATGGAGCTTGATGGGATCGCTATAATTAGAATAACAGAAAGTGAGATGATAGGGCTGCCCCAAAGCGTCGTCGACATCAATAAAATCAACCAAGGTCTATTTTGTCAAAAAGTGCTGGAGCGGGATTCGAACCCTGGAACCAAAAAGAGGAAATTTTTGGGGGAAATAAACTGCATCAATAACGTTAAAAAGTAATGTTGTTTTATCGCACCTGAGAAGAACCAAATACTCTAATATGTAAAGCGATTTTGAAAGAAGTGAATTGAAGTTGGAAAAAGAAAAACTCATTGAGATGTACCGGAAAATGCTGGAAATCCGAAATTTCGAAGAGAAGGTTTTCGACCTTTACGGTCAAAACTTGGTTCCTGGAACCATCCACTTGTACGCTGGACAGGAGGCAGTGGCAGTCGGCATTTGCGCCAACCTCAGAAGAGACGACTACATAACGAGCACCCATCGTGGGCATGGACATTGCATCGCAAAGGGTGCTAGGCTGGATAAAACGATGGCAGAGATATTAGGGAAGAAAACGGGCTACTGCAAGGGGAAAGGCGGATCGATGCACATCGCAGACTTCAACATAGGCATGTTAGGCGCAACCGCAGTCGTAGGAGCCGGAATTCCAATCGCTGCTGGCGCAGGCTTGTCAATCAAACTCAGAGGAATCGACCAAGTTGTGGCTTGCTTCTTCGGCGAGGGAGCGTCAAATCAAGGTACATTCCATGAAGGAATTAACATCGCGTCTGTTTGGAAGCTCCCAGTCATATTTGTGTGCGAAAACAACCTGTATGCCATGGGGACGAGACAGTCAATTGTTATGACGATAGAAAACATTGCGGACAGAGCTGTTGCGTACGGGATTCCAGGCGTGGTTGTTGACGGAAATGACGTGCTCGCTGTTTACAAAGCAACGCACAAAGCAGTCGAAAGAGCCAGAAAAGGAGAAGGACCAACGCTAATAGAGTGCAAGACGTATAGGCACAAGGGGCATTCACGAGCTGACCCAGCCACTTACCGACCTAAAGAAGAGGTTGAAAAGTGGCTGAGAAAAGACCCCATAACACGCTTTAAGGCTAAACTGCTCGAAATGAAAGTCTTGACTGAAGAAGAGGCTGATCAAATTCAGCAAGAAGCCGTCAAGGCTGTGGAAGATGCGGTCAAATTTGCCATGGAAAGTCCATTTCCAGCGCCTGAAGAAGCACTAGAAGACGTATATGCCTAGCAAACAGGGGGCTGTGAAGAAATGAGAGAAATTAGTTATCGTGACGCATTGAATGAAGCCTTACGCGAAGAGATGCTTAGAGATAAAACCGTTTTTCTGCTTGGCGAAGACATTGGCAAATACTGGGAAGGAGCCTTCAAAGTCACAAGGAATCTTGCAAAAGAGTTTGGCGATGAAAGAGTCAGAGACACACCCATATCCGAATCTGCCATCATAGGAGTTGCAGCAGGCGCAGCAATCACAGGAATGCGGCCAGTTGCCGAAATCATGTTCGGTGACCTAACGGCGTTAGCCATGGACCAGATTGCCAATCAAGCCGCTAAGTTGAGGTACATGTTTGGCGGTCAAACAAAGGTGCCCATGGTTGTTAGGACGCCGTTTGGAGCAGGCGTCAACATCGCCTCACATCACTCGCAAAGCCTTGAAGCGTGGTTTATGCACACCTCGGGTTTGAAGGTGGCTATGCCTTCCACGCCGTATGATGCGAAGGGACTGTTAAAAACGGCGATACGTGATGACAACCCCGTGATGTTCTTTGAGCACAAACTGCTCTATCCGATTAAGGGGTTAGTTCCAGAAGGGGAGTATACCGTTTCGTTTGGCGTCGCTGATGTTAAGAGAGAGGGGGAAGACGTTACAATAGTTGCCACTTTATACATGGTTCACAAGGCTCTTGAAGCGGCAAAAGAACTTAACGAGCAAGGCGTAAAGGCAGAAGTGATCGACCCCAGAACAATTGTTCCTCTCGATAAAAAAGCCATCATAGACTCCGTCAAAAAAACTGGAAGACTAGTCATAGTAAGTGAGGACTGCAAAACCGCTGGTGTAAGCGCTGAGATTGCAGCCCTAGTAGCTGAGGAAGCGCTGGATTATTTGGACGCTCCAATAAGGCGTGTGACTGAGCCAGACACGCCTATACCCTTCAGTCCGCCTTTGGAACAGTTTGTCATCCCAAACGAGAAGAGCATAATTAAGGCGGTGAAAGAAATCGTCTACTAATCCGATCTCAAAATATTTTGCAACAACTATTATTTTGCGAGCGTTTTGATTGAGATAGTCTTTTAAAACTGGAGAGGAATAGGATTCTACTGGAGTTAGCTTTGGTGGATACTATTGTCATCCCTTGAGCATTTGCAGAATGGTAGATATGCTATTTTGAAGAAGCTCGGCGAGGGTGGAAAGGGCGTCGTGTACAAGGCTAGAGACACTGTTTTGAACCGTGTTGTTGCAATCAAGATGCTTAAGAGTGCACTATTAAGCGAAGATGCGTATCCACGTTTTCTACGTGAAGCGCAAGCAATCGCTAAACTTAACCACCCAAACATCGTTTCCATATACGACATTGGAAAAGAAAACGAAAAACAATTTTTTGTCCTTGAATTCGTTGATGGGATGAGCCTACGTGACCTTCTGAGAACGTATCCTGAGGGCAAATGCGACGTACAAACCGTCCTAAGAATGGGCATAGACGTTTGCAATGCTCTTCAGTATGCGCACTCTCAGGGCGTTCTCCATCGGGATGTCAAACCAGAAAATATTCTCATTACTGACGAAGGTACAGCGAAGCTGATGGATTTCGGTTTGGCTAAGATGCTTGGTCAGCCTGGCATCACACAGGAAGGAATGATAGTGGGCACAGTTGCTTATGTGGCGCCAGAAATAGCCTTGGGGAAAGATGCTGACCATAGGTCTGACCTATATTCTTTTGGTGCAGTCCTTTACGAAACCGTGACGGGAAGACCGCCTTTCCCCGGTGAAGACCCTGTAAAAGTCATTTTTAGTCATATACACGACTATCCAGTTTCGCCAAGCAGGTTGAATCCGAGGGTTCCGCAGGCTCTGGCTGAGTGTATCATGAAGCTTTTAGAGAAGGAACCAGGAAAGAGATATCAGACCGCGACAGATTTGCTTAGGGTGTTGAGGGATGTTGCCGAGGGGTTCTTGAGAGAAGCCCTTGTGCCGTCTCATAAACCAAGTGTCGTTGTTCCAGCTCCGCGCCCTTCTGCTGCAAGAGAGATTCAACTCATCAATAGAGTTGAAGAGATGGGGCTTCTGAGGGAGGCTGTGGACAGAGGGGTTCGCGGCGAAGGCGGTCTTGTTTTTCTTTATGGAGAGGCTGGAATCGGTAAAACAAGGTTGACTAGAGAGTTGGGGGCGTATGCACGCCTGCGTGGAATGCAGGTTTTGTATGGGAGGTGTCCAGCCTTGTTCAGGATGGATGGCGTGCCCCCATACGTTCTTTGGTCTGAGGTGATTAAAGATTATTTGCAGGCTTGCACTCCTGAGCAATTGTACAAGGTGATTGGCTATTACCCCAGCGAGGTTTGTAAGCTGGTTCCGGAGATTAGGCAGAAGCTTGGCACAGTTCCTAAGTCTTTGCCCATAAGTCCTGAGCATGAGCGTGACAGGCTCTTTGAGGCGGTTTCGCAGTTCATCACCAACATTTCTAAGGAGGCGCCGTTGCTGGTTGTTCTTGATGATTTGCAGTGGACTGACCAGTCTTCGCTTTTGTTGTTGCACTATTTGGCTCGTGGTGTGTACAGAGAGTCTCTGCTTCTCTTGGGTGCTTATCGTGATACTGATGTTGATGAGAGGCATCCGTTGTCTCCAGTTTTGACAGAACTGAATAGAGAACGCTTGGTACAATCTGCCCAGTTAAAGCGCATGTCTTTTGACGACGCTTCAGAGATGATTAAACGGATTTTGGAGCAAGACGATGTGCCAAGAGAATTCTGTGAACTGGTTTATGAGAAGACAAGGGGGAACCCCTTCTTTGTTGAGGAAGTGATAAAGTCCTTGAAGGAAGAGGAAGTCATCTACCGTGAGGAGAACAAGTGGAAGATTAAGGAAGTTTCCAAGATTGAGTTTCCCAGAACCATTAAGGGCGTTATAAAGGCGAGAATAGGTCGGTTAGATGATGAATGCCAAAATGTATTGACGATGGCTTCTTTTGTTGGAAAGGATTTCACCTTTGAGACTTTGTCTGGAGTTACCGGCGTTGAGGAGGACAAGTTACTTGAAACATTGGAGAAAATACTCAAAACAGGATTGTTTAAGCATAAGGTTATCCGTGGAGAAGACGTGTGTTCCTTTGCTGACATCATCGTAAGAGATGTTGTGTACGAGGAGGTTAGTCCCTTCAGGCGTAAGAGACTTCATAACGTTGTGGGATGCGCCTTGGAGAAGGTTTACACTAAAAAAATTGACGAACATTTTGGCGAATTAGCCCTACACTTTCTCGAGAGTGGAAATAAAGAAAAGGCTCTTGACTACTTCCTGAAGGCTGGAGAAAAGGCTGCGAAGGTCTATGCCAACAGCGAGGCTGTTTCCTACCTCCAATCTGCTCTTAATCTTCTCGAACAGAAGGAAGGTGAGCTTCCAGAGAAGGGGCGCGTTCTTGAAAGCCTTGGGGATACCAAGAAGCTCATTGGCGAGTATGAGGATTGCATGAAGTATTGGAATGAAGCCCTACTATTGTGGACCAAGTTACAGGAGAAAGGGAAGACTGCGACGCTGCACAGGAAGATGGCGAATGTCCTTTGGGACAAGATGGGTGATGCTGAAAAAGCCAAGGAACATCATGATGCGTGTTCGAGGATTCTGGAAACCAAGCCTGAGAGTGTCGAAAACGCACGCTTGTGTCATGATATGGCTTACATGTATTGGCGCAATGGAGACTTGGTCAAGGCTCTTGCTTCAGCTGAGAAAGCCCTCATGCTGGCTGAGAAACTGAACGCTCTTGAAGTTGTTGCTGATGCATGCCTTGACTTAGCAGTGGTGTTTGTATTCTCTGGAGACTTCAAAAAGTGTCGAGAATATGCGAATAGAGCTTTGAAAACGGCTCTTGACAACGATTACCTGGAGATCGCAGTACTTGCATATGACAGAGTTGGCGGATTTCTTCCTTCCGAAGAATACGAGAAACGTTTAGAGTGTTTTGAAAAGGGGCTTTCGCTTGCAAGGAAAATCGGAGACATCAGTAGGCAGTCTTGGTTTCTCCAGGATCTAGCATGGGAATATTGCAGCAGGGGAGAACTGAACAAAGCAGTATCTTTGGAAGAAGAAGCACTTACACTAAACAAGAAAGTTGGCAGTACAGCCTACATTCCATTCGTCTTGGGCGATCTTGGGCTCATCTATCAAAGATTGGGAGAATGGGACAAGAGCAGGCAATACTATGACGAGGCCACAGTCATGTCTCGAAAGCTGACAGATTATCTGCCAAAGGCAGGCAGTCATTGGCTTTACGGGCTTTTGCATTTTGACAAAGAGGAATACATCGAGGCGCGAGAGTCGCTCGAAGAAGCGATTAGAATGGTCAAAAAAGCTGGGTTCAGATTGCAACAAATGGTTCTTTCCCAATACCTCATTTTGACTTCTATAGAGCTTGGTGAGATTGGAAAGGCGATCGAGTTGCTAGACAGCCTGCGCAAGTTTGCTCGTGAAGCAGAGGACAAAGGGTTAGATGCCATCGAAATGGCGTTAAGGGCTATGCTGCTTCGTGGCCAGAAGAAGTATGACGAGTCCGTTGAATTCTTCGAAAGGACTATTCAAGAATGGAAATCGATAAAAGCGGATATATGGAATGCATACGACTTTGCCAGATGGGTTCTCTGCGAATACGCCCGTGCGTATCTGGAAAGAGACCAAGAAGGCGACAGAGAAAAAGCCCACAACCTCCTCAACCAAGCACTAGAAATATTCCAAAAAATGGGCGCCAAAAAAGACATAGAAAAAATAATAGCCAAAAAGAAACTACTCACAGCCTAAAACCAAAACACAACGCATAGAAAAAGAGGACACACAATTGGTAACAAAAGTTCTGATGCCAAGACTAAGCCTAACCATGAAAGAAGGAACAGTGGTTCAATGGTTCAAGAAGGAAGGCGACGCTGTAAACAAAGGCGAACCACTCGTCGAAGTACTAACCGAAAAAGTAACATACGACATAGAAGCCCCAGTCTCAGGCATTCTCCGTAAAGTTTTGGCTTTAGAAGGCGTTGAAGTCCCAGTCGCCGAAGTTCTAGGCATTATAACAGCTCCGGACGAGCAACTCACAGAAGAAACCACTGCTGAGGCACCCACGAAAGAGGAAGTAGGCGAAATTGAAAAACGAATTCTTGCTTCCCCAGCTGCCAAGAGACTCGCAAAGGAATACGGAATCGACCTAACTCAAGTGAAAGGCACTGGCCCAGAGGGAAGAATCGTCGAAGAAGATGTAAGAAAATTCGCTGAAGAAATCAAAGTTGGACCGAGAGTGAGAGAAGTCATCCCTTTAATTGGGATAAGGAAGACTGCAGCTGAGAGAGTGACTTTAAGCGCCAAAACAGCGCCGCACAGCACGGTAACCATGGAAGTGGACATGACAAATGCCACAAAGCTTCGAGAAGAACAAGTTTCCTACACAGAAATCCTGGTTAAAGCGGTTGCAAGGGCACTGGCAGAACACCCAATCGTAAATTCTACACTGGATGGGGAACAGATCAAAATCTTCGAAGACATTAACATTGGTGTTGCAGTTGCCACAGAGAAAGGCTTAGTGGTTCCAGTCATACACGATGCGGACAAGAAGTCGCTCAAAGAAGTCGCATCAACGCTCAATGAGCTTGTTGAGAAGGCAAGAGCCAGCAAATTATCCAAAGAAGAGTTGACTGGAGGAACTTTCACAATCACCAATCTGGGCATGTTCGGAGTTGAGATTTTCACGCCTATCATTAATCCGCCTGAAACCGCAATTCTAGGCGTTGGAAAAGTAGTGGAAAAGCCCGTCATAGTCAACAAAGAGATTGTGATCAAGCCTATGATGTACCTAAGCCTATCATACGACCACAGAGTTATTGATGGCGCTCCAGCAGCACAGTTCCTCCAAAAGATTAAGCAGTTGTTAGAAAATCTTAATTTTCTAAGCTATTAGTTGGAGGCACCTCTGGGAAAAATATGGTGTAAGGATCATTTACAGAAGAATGGAGATGATGAGATGAAGAAGCTACTTTGTCTTTCTTCTCCTTTTGGATTTGATTTTCTTGACGATGTCCACCTGCTCTGTTGGAAAATAATACGGCATAGTGGAGTAAGAACTTGGAGGAACGCTCCTCTTCTTAGCCTTCTTCAAGTCTCTCACAATATTTAGATTTGTTCCAACTATTTCTATCTTGTCGAAAACCAAAGGAATTGGTCAGAATCGCAAAACTGCAGGAAAGGGCACTCTCGGACCTCAGTTTCTCCAAAAAATAGAAGAAATCTTGGAAAACTGAAGTTTTGCTAGTTTAACAGGCTTAATTATTTCGGTTTCAGATTCTAAATTCATAAGTTATTTTTCTAAGGAAAGACTATCGTTTAGGCAAGACTGCTGGTGGCTTCCAAATGTGTGCAACTTCTATCAAACTGCGAAACAGATTCAAGCCGAAGCAATTTGTTGAAGAAACCTATGAACAGGGCGTTGCGGTGAAAGTCAGTGACTGCAACCTGTGTAAACAGGCTATCTGCTTGTCAAATGGAGTTTACTGCTGCAAACTAAGAGAACCAGTGGATAGCGTTGCGTGTTGTCCTCATTTTGATTTTGAACCCTCAGAATACAGACTCTACAGAAGAAGTTAACCAAATGAAGTGAAAGGCAATGAAGTGTCCCAACCAAGACTGCGACAACAAAATCGACACTGCAAAGCAGAAGAAGGTGGAAGGCAATTTTTACTGCTGCACCAACTGCGGAACCATAATTTATCGACAGAATACGCACAACAAAAAGTGATATACCTTTATTATCAGTCGATGTGAACTTTTTCCGGGCCATTTTACACAACTGTTTAAATGTCTCTTTAAACTTTAACTTTTGAGTCAAGCAGTTACTATCCTCATCGGAGGACACAACTTGAAACCCTTCCCAGAAAAAGAGTATCATGTTCCCTTCTTTGATGAAGTCGGATACGTAAGAAAATTGTGTCCAACTTGTCACGTTTATTTTTGGACTCAGAATTCAGACCAAAAATCTTGTGGAGAGGCAACTCCCCATGGCTGCACGACACAGACATTCATAGGAAACCCGCCCACACGCAAACGTTACAGTTTTAGGGAGATGCGGGAGGCATTTCTCTCCTTCTTCGAGAAACATAACCATAAAAGAATTGAGCCTTATCCGGTTGTTGCGAGGTGGAGAGACGACCTCTACTTCACCAGCGCCAGCATCGTTGACTTTCAACCATACGTCACAAACGGGATAGTTCCTCCACCCGCCAACCCCCTCGTCATAAGCCAGCCTTGCATCAGATTCGTAGATGTCGACAACGTAGGACCCACTTTCGGTCGTCACTTAACACTCTTTGAGATGGGCGGGCATCACGCATTCAACTATCCAGACAAAGAGGTGTATTGGAAGGGTCAAACCGTGAGATATCATCATGAATTCGTCACAAAGGAGTTGGGAGTCAAATCCGAAGAGATCGTTTATAAAGAGGACGTGTGGTCTGGAGGAGGCAACGCTGGACCCGACCTAGAAACCGTTGTTCGGGGTTTGGAACTCGCCACACTGGTTTTCATGAAGTTTAAAGTCGTCAATGGCAAGTTCGTTGAATTGCCCATACGAACTGTTGACACGGGTTATGGAATCCATCGTTACGCTTGGCTGTCGCAAGGCGCCTTGAGCGCCTTTCACGTAGTCTATAGTGATATTTTAGATGAAATCATGAAGATGGCAGGCATAAGTAGGACGGATGAAAGGTTATTGGCTAAGGTTTCGGAAGTCTCTGGTTTGATGACCCTCCAGAAAAATGTTAGTCGGTCGTCTGCTCGAGAGAGGGTTGCTGAATACGCTGAGATGAAGGTGGATGAACTCGACAAAGTGTTAATTCCCGTTGAAAACGCCTTTGCAGTTGCAGATCATACCAAATGCCTAGTGTTTATGCTTGCTGAGGGTGTTGTTCCCTCAAACGTGCGTGAGGGATATCTAACCAGACTCATGATCCGTAGAACCTACAGACTGATGAGAGCCCTAGCCATCGAAGATAAACTCTTTGACATAATCAACACGCAAATCTCTTACTGGTCTGAAGATTTTCCATACTTGAAGGAAATGCGAGACGAAATCTTAGAAATCCTCTCCGTGGAGCAAGACAAGTTTAAGCAAACCCTTGAGAGAGGCCAGTCTTTAATCAAGCGGATAACTCGAGAATTAGAAACCAAAAGAGTTTCTGAGATTCCAGTTGAGACCTTAACAGAACTCTACGATTCTCATGGACTTCCACCAGAGTTTGTCCAGGAAACCGCTGAAAAAGAAGGGTTGCAGGTGGAAGTGCCCGAGAACTTCTACACGATGGTTGCCGAGAGACACGTTCAAGCGCCCAGAGTTCAGGAAGAAGAAAAAATTAAGGGACTGGAACCCTTAGTTTCTGATATTCCTGAAACACGAATGCTCTATTATGAGGACTCGTATCTCTCCGAGTTTAAAGCCCAAGTTCTCAGGGTCTTAGAGGGTCAGTATGTTGTGTTGGATAAGACAGCCTTCTATCCAGAAGGAGGTGGCCAACCAGCAGACCACGGGAGTCTAGAGTCTGATGGAAGGCGATTAGAGGTTGTGGATGCTCAGAAGATTGGGAACGTTATTGTTCATGTTGTGAAGGACGCTTCGACTCTTAAAAGTGGAAGCATAGTGAAAGGTAACATCGATTGGGATAGACGAAGTAGTCTGATGGAGCATCACACGGCGACGCATGTTGTTAACGGTGCGGCTCGTAGAGTGCTTGGGCAGCATGTTTGGCAGGCGGGTTCGCAGAAGGATGTTGACAAAGCGAGGCTTGATGTTTCGCATTTTAAGCGGATAAGTTTGGAAGAGATGCATGAAATTGAGAGATTGGCGAATGAGGCGGTGATAAGGAATATTCCTGTTCAAACGATGTGGATGCCTCGTATGGAGGCGGAGAGGGAGTATGGGTTTAGGCTTTATCAGGGTGGCGTTGTGCCTGGCAAAGAGATTAGGGTTGTGAAGACTGGGGACTGGGAAGTGGAAGCCTGTGGTGGCACGCACCTGAAGAATACGGGTGAAATTGGTTTCATAAAGATTCTTCACACTGAGAGGATTCAGGACGGTGTAGAACGACTTGTGTACAGCGCTGGGATTCCAGCTGTGACGGCTGTTCAGGGAAATGAGAAGTTGTTGTGGAGTCTGTCGGAGAAGTTGGGTGCGCCTCTTGACAAGTTGGAAGGCACTGCAGAACGACTATTGAAGGCATTGAAGGATGTGAGAAAAGAGAAAGAGAAGTTGCTGAAGGAAGTAGTCGCTCGTACGGCAGAACAAGCCATTAGTGTTACAGTTGGCAAGCCAAGGGAAGGGCTAGAAGTTAAAGAGATTGGTGGACTGAATTTTGTTAGTCAAGTGTTTGGGGAAGTTGATGTTGACCGCATGATCATGATGGCTAATGAACATGTGAAGAAGGATTCGAAGGCGGTTGTCGTGTTCTGTGGAGCGGATGAGAAAATTGCTAGACTTGTGGTGATGGCTGGAGAAGGAGCGGTGAAACGAGGCGTCAATGCAAGCGAGATTGCTAAGGAGGCTGCTGCAGTGCTTGGAGGCGGCGGAAGCGGGAGACCGAACTTTGCGCAGGGAGGAGGAACCAAAGTCAAGAAAATACAAGAAGCGCTTACAAAGGCAGAAGAAACAATAAAGAAACGATTAGAAAAATAAGGACACCCATTTTGATGTCGCAACAATGCGTTACACTAGTATATGTGCACTTTAGTGATGAAGAAGAAAAATTTATTCCAAACCAAACCACTTGGACGCCCATGCATTTACTGCATGCATGCGCACCTATTCTTTTATACATCCTGTACCCATTCTGGTTTATGCCACCTCTTAAGACTCATTGTGCAATAAGCAAGAAAAGGACAGGCAATGATTTTGCAGAACTACATAGATGGATTGATGAACCAACAAGAAGACTTCGACATGACCATCGAATAGAAAGACATCATTATAACAAAGACGATAAGAATACGATAAAAAGATATTGGGATGCTAAAGGGGAAGGATTGGGTGAGAAAGCTGTTATTGAATGGCTTTTTCATATAGCGATTGACAACTTATATACCGCATTCAAGATGTCAAACAAGGGTTTTAGTTATGGTCATAAAACATATAATCTAATGCACTTTGGTTTGAGCAAATCAGGTTATATTCACTGCGATTTTAAGAGAGTAGATGAGCATGACCTTCATTTCATATTTGAAGATGAATCTGAAGAAGACTTTTATTAGTTGACCAAAACCTATGGAGCAAACATGCATACAAATAGGTTTTCAAGAAGCGTATTTTCATGGATTTTGGACACTGTTGGTCTATTACAATGTTGTCATGTCACGATTTAAACTTTATATTAGAACATGATTAGCCAAAATTTTCAGAGCATTCCTCAAGGATTTGTTCTCTACATACGTGTAGCCACGCCAGTGGCTCAGCTCCTCTCGCCACTTGAGTAGCATCATCGTTGTTTTGTGTGTGTGCGCGTAAAAGGTTAAATATCTTTTAGAATTAAACAAGGTTTACGAGTAGTGACGTATAGTGAATAAAACTGTTTTGACTTCCTTCACAATTATGTGCCTATTATCCACAGTGTTTCTAATGGGATTGTCTTTCAACATTCTGACAGTCAAAGCAAGCGGAACTATATACATTAGGGCTGACGGCTCAATAGATCCTTCAACACCACTAATATCCACAATTGATTATGTCACGTACACCTTCACTGGCAACATTAATGATAGAATTGTTGTGGAAAGAGACAATATTATTGTTGATGGGGTAGGCTACACCCTTCAAGGACCAGATATAGGAACAGGAGGCGGAATAGGAGTAGACCTGTCGGGAAGAAGTAACGTAACAATCAAGAATATGACAATCAAAGCATTCAACTATGGGATCTGGCTCCATGAGTCTTCAAACTATAACAGCATAGTTGGAAATAACATAACAGCAAGAAACGAACTTGGAATCTATCTACGAGAGTCTTCTAGCAACATTATTTTGGGAAACAGTATAACCGACAACCGGCTGTGGGGTATGCAGCTGGAAAGATATTCCTCGTTTAACAGCATTTCGGAAAACAATATATCGAACTGTGGAGGTGGCGTCCTTCTTACTGAGTCTTCCAGTAATAGCATATCTGGAAACAACATAATAAACAATCAATATAGTGATGGCGTCTTCTTGGAAAAGTCTTTCAACAATAGCATATCCTACAACAATATATCAGCAAACAATTGCATGCATGCATGCTACCTCTGGTGTTCGGAATATAACAATCTTGTTAGAAACAACATAACAGAAAACAACAAGTATGGTATTAGTCTGTACGCGTCTTCTAATAACCTCATTGAGAAAAACGACATAACACACAACGAGGTCGGCATCTATTTCCAAGGTATGTGGGCGAATAAACACAACTCGTTTTACCATAACAACTTCATAGCCAACTCTCAGCAAGTACACGTTGAAGTATATAGCTACGCTAATTTTTGGGATAATGGTTATCCTTTTGGAGGAAATTTCTGGAGCAATTATACTTGTATTGACCTGAAAAGCGGTTCCTATCAGAATGAAACTGACAGTGATGGAATCGGAGATATGCCTTACACTATCGATGCAAACAACACAGACAATTATCCTTTAATGGGAATGTTCTGGGATTTCAATGCTACTTCAGAATATAATGTTCAAACTATCTGCAATTCTTCAATTTCTAATTTTCAATTCAATGGTACTGCAATAATGTTCAATGTCACTGGTGTCGATGGAACAACTGGTTTTTGTAGAATTTGTGTTCCAACAGGTTTGATGAATGTGCCCTACAGAGTATTTGTCAACGGCACAGAAGCTTCATGTAATCTCTTGCCATGCTCGAACAGCACACACAGCTATCTATACTTCAACTACACGCATTCAACACAAGAAGCGATAATAATCCCAGAGTTTCCATCATTCCTTATTCTACCATTATTCATGACAGCAACACTACTAGCAGTAATAGTCTGCCGAAGAAAACTTAAACTATGGCACTAAGACTGATGTTTCTCCTAAAATTCTATTGACTCTTCAATGAAAAAGTATTCTGTGTTGGAGTATGTGATTGTGTGTGCGCGTTAAAATTTAATCCAACCAACCAAAAACTCAATTCTGTTGGTGCGCATTGAACACGAATACCTAGCAAGAACTGCCTTGCCCGCACCAGCGGGCATCATGCCTTAAACACCGTGAATTTTTGTGTGTGTGGGCATAAAAATTTATTCTCTCGCACAGAGTAGAGAGACAGCAAGTCTGATTCATAAAGTTAAAATATGCGTCAATGCTATGCCTATGTGGTGCAATGAAATGAGGGATAACTACCTCCCTAAATAGCAACAAAACTTTTAATAACAATGTAGGCACCTCAGAGGCTTTCATGAAACTTCTCAGACAAATCGAAGCAAAATGGCAGAAGGCATGGGAAAAAGCAAAAATCTTCGAGGCTGACCCAGACCCAACCCTAAAAAAGTGTTTCGTGACCTTTCCATACCCATACATGAACGGTCCACTACACGTGGGACACGGCTTCACCGCCACACGAGTCGACGCCTACGCCAGATTCAAACGAATGCAAGGCTACAACGTCCTATTCCCATGGGCTTGGCACTGGACAGGTCAGCCCCTAGCAGGCGCCAGCGAACGAGTGAGATGCGGAGACAAAGACTTCATCTGGGCACTAAAAGAAATCGACGGCGTCTCAGACAAAGACCTAGAAAAATTTGTAGACCCGGTCTACATGGCTTCCTACTACACCAAAGAAAGCCACGAAGTCGCAAAACGCGCAGGCTTCTCAATAGACTGGAGAAGAGAATTCCACACAACCAGCCCAACCTTCAACAAATTCGTCGAGTGGCAGTATAAGCGACTAAGAGAAAAAGGCTACGTGGTTAAAGGAACCCACCCAGTCGTTTGGTGCCCCCACTGCGAAAGCCCAACAGGAGACGCCGACAGACAAGAAGGCGAAGGCGTCACACCAGAAGAGTACATCCTCATCAAGTTCAAGATGAACGACGCCTACTTGCCCGCAGCCACCTTCAGACCCGAAACAATCTACGGCGTAACAAACATGTGGATAAACCCAGACACCACCTACGTAAAAGCCAGAGTAAATGGTGAACAGTGGATCATCAGCGAAATCGCCGCCAACAAACTAAAAGAACAAACTAGACAGGTGGAAATCATTGAGCGGTTTAAGGGCAGAGAAATCATCGGAAAATTCTTCGTAAACCCCGTGGACGATAGAAAGTTGCCTATTCTGCCAGGCTGGTTCGTAGATCCCACCCACGCGACTGGAGTCGTTTACAGTGTTCCAGCCCATGCACCCTATGACTGGTTGGCGTTAAGAGACCTACAAAAGAAGCCAGAGGCGATAAGGGAATTTGGAATAGACCCAACTATAGTCAAAGAGATACAGCCGATATCCATGATTGAAGTGGAAGGATTCGGAGAATACCCAGCCATCGAGATTGCAGAGCAACTCGGAGCCAAAGATCAGTACGATCCGAAAGCAGAAGAGGCAACAAAAATTCTCTACAAGAAGGAGTTTCACGGAGGCATCCTAAAAGACATCTGTGGAAACTATGCCAAAAAAATTGTTTACGAAATCAAAGACCGTTTAATTCGTGACTTCAAGCAGAAAGGTATAGCAGATTCCATGTACGATCTGCCCCAACCCGTTGTCTGTCGCTGCCTAACACCCTGCACAGTCAAAGTGTTGGAAGACCAGTGGTTCTTAAAATACTCAGACGAAACATGGAAAGAGAAAACCAAAGAGGCGTTGATGAAAGCATCCATTTACCCTGACTCTGCAGTTCAGTGGTTCATCAACGTTATCGACTGGTTAAAAGAATGGGCTTGCGCCAGAAAAACTGGACTAGGAACGCCACTGCCTTGGAGTCCAGGCTGGATAGTCGAAACCCTGAGCGACTCAACTATCTACATGGCATTCTACACAATAAACAAGCACATCAAAAAACACGAGATAAAGCCTGAACAACTAACCAACCAAGTCTTTGACTATGTGTTCTTCGGCAAGGGCGACGTCAAAAAAGTGGCTAAATCGTCGAATGTTAGCTGTGAAATCTTGGATTCGATGCGAGAGGAGTTTCTATACTGGTATCCAGTCGATATGCGAAACTCCGCAAAGGAACTGGTTCCAAACCACCTGACCTTCTTCCTATTCCACCACATGGCACTTTTTCCGCCCGAGCACTTGCCAAAGGCAATCGGAGTGAACGGCATGCTTATGATTCAGGGGAAGCCGATGCACAAGTCGAAGGGCAACTTCGTGACCTTGAGAAGTGCCATTAATGAGTTTGGGGCTGACGCCACGCGATGCGCACTGTTGCTAGCCGCCGAAGGCATGGACGACCCGGACTGGAGAAGCGAAAACGTTCGTGATGTCAGCAACAAGTTAGCGTCCTTTTACGGTCTGGCATCCGACATTGTTGAAACGAGAGAAAAGGGAAAGTTTGGACACTTAGAAGAATGGTTAGTCAGCAAGCTGCAACACAAAATCAAGAAAGTAACGGAAAACATCGAGGTGATGAAGACCAGAACCGCCACAGAAAACGCCCTATTCGAGGTCTGGAACGACTTTCGCTGGTACATGCGAAGAAAAGAAAAACCTAACTCAGAAGCCTTAAACGAAGCCCTAGAGACCTGGATACGATTGCTAGCACCCTTCACGCCTCACATATGCGAAGAGATATGGAAAAAAATGAAAAAGAAAGACTTTGTCTCTTTGTCTGAATGGCCAAGATACGATGAAAACAAGGTAGACATGAAAGCCGAGGAAACCGAAGGCCTAATCGAAACCGTCCTAGAAGACACCTTGAACATCCTTCGAGCAACAAAAATGCAACCCAAAAGAATCTGTTACTACTCAGCGGCGCCATGGAAGTGGAAAGTCTACATGAAAGCATTGGAAAAGTCGACGCAAGGTAGAGTTGTCACGAGCGACCTAATGAAAGAATTAATGAGAAAACCAGAACTGAGAAAGATGGCGAATGAAGTTGCAAAGTTCGCCAATGCCATCATGACTGAAATAAACGAAATGAGTGAAGAAAGAAAGCAAAGACAACTAGAGGCAAAAATAATCGATGAGTATCAAGCACTAAAGGAAGCCGAAGATTTCTTCAAAAGAGAATTCAATGCAGAAATCTCTGTGTATCGAGAAGAGAACCCAAAACGCCACGACCCAAAGAAGAAAGCCCCTCAAGCCAGACCCCACCGTCCAGCCATTTTTGTCGAATAAAATTATATTCAAGCGAGTCAAAGACTTTAACTGACAATGGGCCCGTGGCCTAGTACGGATAAGGCGTCGGCCTTCTATCGCGATGGAAGACAGCCGGAGATCCTGGGTTCAAATCCCAGCGGGCCCGCCACTTTAGTACAGGTATCTTTGGTAACATTGGATTCAGTTACTCGCCGAATTTTCTGGTGAGAAGAGTGGCGCAAACAGTTTAAAGAGTGCAATTCTAGAACTGAATTCCATGTTAACAGCCTAGAATCCGATTTCATAGGGTCTTATATGTACTCCAAGAATAGCAACTACTAAGATGATCAAAAAAGATGAGCGCTTGGCGCCAAATGGAGTATGTGGATCAGAGAGATCAGAGGTTATCTCTATTGGTGCCTCTAGATGGGAGGATTTAGTTAAAGAGTTAAAGATGCAGTGGTGGATGATGTGGCATGACCGGATTGATGACAAGGTTAGGGCTGAGGGCATCACGAGTCAAGATTACCTTTTACTTTTCTTGACGCGTGGGACGATTATCATTGCGACTAGAAAGTATAGGCCTCCGGATTTCGTGGAGATTTTGGATTACTACCGTGAGGCTTATGGTATTGAAGGAAAGGCTGCGGGTGTGCACACACGTTACGTGAATCCTGTTGTTGGTGGATGGACGAAATTTATGAGGGATGTTTTGAAGAGGCAGCCACGTTTTAGTGGTGCGAGGATATGGGAGCTGCCTAAATCAGGTGACAAGGAGAGGCACCAGCAGCAGAAGAAAAAGGGTGGAAGAGGTTGGGTGCATCGATTTTGAAGAGTGGCTGTACGGATGGACTCTTTATACACGGCCACCTTGCGATTTCCAAGTGTATTAGCTAAAACGATGCATCTATTCTAGATGAATATGTTAGAAAAATATTTTTTTTGAATTATTTAATGCAGAAGGGATAGAGTTTATAAGAAGTCATGGCAGTTCACTATTTTTGTGAATAGGATAGGCAACGACAGAAAATACTTATATATGTAGGGATACTTTATAGTTAGATAATTATCTGGTGTAGAGATTGGAGGTTGCAGTTCGTAGTAGCAAGAGGTCTTCCCCTCGAAGTCGCCTTGACATTATGGCTAGTATTTTGAGGGAGACGACGAAACCTTCTCGTAAAACTAGGATAATGTACAAGTGCAACCTCAGTTTTAGGCAGCTCAAGGTTTATTTGAAACTGCTGGTTGAAGAGGGTTTTCTAAAGGCGAATCCTATAAGGGAAAGCGAAGTAGTTGCAGAGGCCTTTCAAATCACTGAAAAGGGGAAGTCTTTCCTTGAGGCGTACGACAATTTGAGAGAGAAGTTCTCTCGCTCCAAGTGATGTTGGAGGGTCCCCCCATTTCTACTTGCATAATCTCTTCTAGAAACTTGTAGATTTTTGGGTTAATTTTCGCTTTTCGATTATAGGCGTCTACTGTGACAAAGCTGTATTGTGCCAAGAAGTCCAACAGGGTCTTGGTTTCTAGCTCAGAGGAGTTGATTTCGTTGGCGATTTCTTCTATGGAGCACCAGTCCTTCTTTTCATAAAGCAATTCTAGGATTAGGTCCAAGAGAAACAAGCCTTAGTTTCTCCCTGATGCTTGAGAACTCAAATGGTTAGGGTTTTTGACTATAAAGGGCTTGTGAAATTTCGTTTCATAAAATTTAGGAAGATTTTATAGAAAACGTGCGAAGCAATTCTAGAACTTCTCTTGAATCTTCTAGTTTTTTATAGAACATTTGGTTGAAAGATATAGAACCTTACCATAGAAGCTCTTTTCTTGGGGTTTTAAAAAGGAGACCATATACTATTCTGTACTGTCAGCAAGAGATGACGTAGCCTCCACTTGATTCTCATCCGCTCTCGGTCAGAGAGGGATTTGAGAGGTTTCTTGCTGTCTTTGCGTTGTAGACTTTTTGTTGGTGAGTTAGATGGGGCAATATCGAAAAAGATTAGAGATCATAGCTGATATTCTTGCAGTTGTTAAAGGTGAGGCTAAGAAGACTCGGATTATGTATCAGGCTAATTTGAGTTACAAGCTCTTGACTGTTTATCTAAAGTTTGTGAGAGAGGCTAATTTGGTGTCTGCTCAAGGCAAAGGTAACTATGTCCTTACTCAGAAGGGACACGAGTTTCTTGAAAAATACAAACAATACTCGCAACGTTTTGAACAGCTTGAGATGGAGTTGAAGGATATCAAGAGGGAAAAGGGGATTTTGGAAACTTTGTACATTCCAAACGCGGTTAATTACAACTGGAACAATTCTTTGGGAAAGGTAAACAAGAAGGATCGGCGTGAAAGCCTGGGACCCGCTTCTGGGTGACTGAATTGCCTAAATTGAGGTTTTTGTCCACTCTGTTCTTCCTTTTTTCATTCTGCATTCTGATGTCTTCCGTTCTTGGGATGGACAACGATGAAGCGTTGACTGCTATTAGGAAGGCTGAATTCGCTGTGGCTTCGGCTTATGAGGCTGTTCTGGAGGCTGAGAAGGCTGGCGCAAACGTTTCAGACCTTCTGGAGAAGTTGAACGTTGGGGCAGAGAACCTGACCAAAGCATGTATGCTCTATCGGATCGGGGATTTGGAGGGGGCAGCTCACTTTGCTGATTTGTGTCGTTCTTCGGTTGTTGATGTGACGAATGAGGCTGAGACGCTAAGAGATTTGGCTGTGGTTGAGAGGAAAAAACAGGTGCTTGTTATCTCTTTGGCGTCGACTTTTGGTGTTGGCGTGACTGTTTTTGGTGGATTTCTTGGTTGGCGCCGGTTCAAAGAATGGTATCTTCGGCGAGTTTTGAAGATGAAACCAGAGGTTGTGAGTAATGAATCTTGAGGACTATCAAACAGTCTTCACCGTGACGGTTTTGGGTCTGGTCTTGGTTGCTGCTTCTCCCACGATCAGTCTTTACTTGCATTCTGGTAGAGAGCGTTTTTCAGAACTTTGGGTCTTGGGACCGAATCGTATGGCTGAGGATTATCCTTTCAATGTGACTCGTGGAAAAAGGTATAGCGTGTTTGTTGGTGTTGGTTGTCATATGGGTGGCTCTACATGCTATGCTGTTTATGTTAAGTTTAGGAATCAGACTCAGCCCTTGCCTAACGCCACTCTTTCTGAGCCAAGTCCCTTGGAGCCTCTATATGAGTTTCAGGTTTTTGTTGCCGATGAAATGACTTGGGAATCGCAGGTGAACTTTACTGTTTTAGGTGTGGTTAGGCTAAGGAATTCGACCTTTGTTAGGTATTTATCTATAAATGATGTTGTTTTTGGGGTGAATTCAACGGCTACTTGGGATTCTGAGTATAAGGGGTTCTTTTATCAGGTTTTCTTTGAACTGTGGATCTATGACACTGCAGTGGGCAGTTTTCAGTATCATAACAGGTTTGTTGGTTTATGGTTGAATATGACTGTTTAGATAAGTCAATCGGTGGACGCATAGTCAGTCGTTGTTGTTGTGAGGCGTGTCAACCTTCTTGTGATGTATCCCATTGTTTATGATGAACGTTAATAATAGAATTTACAGATGGTTCCCGCATCTAGAACAATCGCATCTAATTTCCATAGCGCCTTATATAAAGCCTCGAAGACGAACAATGTGGTGGTATAGGCTCTAGTTATCCAGATGAAAGGAGATTGAAAAATGAAAGGTAAAACAATAGCAGTAATCGCAATCGTGACCGTTTTGGCAATATTACTTATCGAACCACTGTATCTACGTGCTGCTTTTGCTCAGGAGTACGTAACTGGGACTCAGGATGATACCTTAGGGGTTTGGATGTTCAGCGCAGGCACTACGGTCCCAGCCGGAGCACCAACCTGCCCAATAATAGAAAAAGCAGTCTTCTACGGATTATTTGACTACATAGGCGACTCACCAGAAGAAGTCTACGCTTTCGGCTGGGGACCAA